>Ga0209583_10000127_pt1 | contig 25019 bp, 22 predicted proteins | sample Str014_FD_187201 | JGI IMG/M metagenome (GOLD analysis project Ga0209583, IMG submission 187201) | Freshwater sediment microbial communities in response to fracking from Pennsylvania, USA - Straight Creek_MetaG_SC_2014 (SPAdes) (version 2) | ecosystem: Environmental > Aquatic > Freshwater >... | reverse complement strand
GTCTCACACCTCGACGCGATGCTCGACAAGGCCGCCTCCGGTGCCACCGTCGACTACGTCGCCGAGTTCGCGGGCAAGCTGCCCATGGACGTCATCTCCGAACTCATGGGCGTGCCCGTCGAAGACCGCGACCGCATCCGCGCACTCGCCGACGGGTACAGCATCCCCGCGTTCGGGACCGTGGCCCTGCTGCATGTGCCCTTCCGCAGCTCACCTGAAGCCATCAACGCGGTCTGCCGCCATACGCAAGGCTTCATTCACGCCAATGGCCAAATCACCCTTGGTGGTAATGGCCTTGGCGGTGGCAAGAATTTTGTGTTGAACAGCATCAATCACCACAGCATCAGTATAAGTGCCGCCGGTATCAATGCCAATGATGAGAGAAGCTTCAACCATGAAGGCAAGCTAGTGCCCGATCAGGGCCAAGCTTTCAAGAGGCCTGGGCAACCGCGGGAGCTTCCACTGCTGGTGGCTTTTGCCGAAAGAAAGTTTCACGCGAGGCACGCAATCCCAAAACCCGCAACACATGCTGGGGCCTGATGGGCGCTGCCAAAACCGCCGATAACCCCGGCACTTTGAGATAAGCACTCAGGTTCGCAAATGGGCTGACCACAACCATCTTGCTTGCATAGCCCAGCCCCTGGATGAGCGAGCCAATATGCTTGCTGGATAGGTCAGGCTCACGCTGGTCGAAAACAATGAAATCAAATTTGCATTGCCGGGCCTGGGTCAAGCCTTCGTCTACTGACGTAGTCGCAACCATGGCCAGGCCGTCAACCAACGCCAAGGCAGGTCGCAATTCAGCATCATGGCGGCCGATGTAAAGAATTTGTGGCAAAGCCTGCGCAACACGCTGCACTTGAGGTGAAAACACTTTCACCATGGGCGAACCATCAACAACAAAACACAACGCATACTTACACCTGCGCGAGGCAAGCCGAACACCCCGCTCTAACACCCACCCTAGACGAGATTTCTTGAGCAAGCGTTAAGGCTAACGCGGTGTGAACCCGCCTACCCTAACCGAAGCGATAGCTTGATGCCGTGATGCCGCCAAACACATTGGTGTCATAATAAACCCGCGTGGCTTTCTCATTTTCCGCAGCACCCACGGCGGCAAACAACGGCACCAAGTGGTCTTCACGCGGATGGCAAATGCGCGCAGAAGGGGCCTGCTCCCAAAGCAGCAATTCTGCTTCTCGCTTTGCCGGTGCGGCCATCACCGCATCATTAAGCCATTTATCAAAGGCCGCTGACGGCTCTTTGCCAGCCACGCCAAACAATCTCAGATTATGATAGCTGAGGCCAGAACCCACAATCAAAACACCCTCATCGCGCAAGGGTGCCAAGGCCCGCCCCAAGGCAAAATGTGCCGCCGGATCATAGGAATGTTGAATGGCCACTTGCAACAGCGGCACATCAGCGGCGGGATACATCACCTGCATCGGCGCAAACACGCCGTGGTCAAAGCCGCGTTCACCGTCCATATGTGTGGGCAAGCCAGCGCCCTTCAAAAGCTCCTCAACGCGGCGCGCCACTTCAGGAGCACCGGGGGCCGCATATTTGATTTGATAGGTGAAGGCAGGAAAACCACCATAATCATAGACCATGGCAGGTGCGGGCGAAGACATCACCGTAAAATCATCGGCTTCCCAATGGCCTGAAACCATGAGAATGGCTTTGGGCTTCACGCCGATTTCCTTGGGCATGTTGGCGAGCGATGTTTCCAACGTTTTCATCATCGCGCGCATATCAGGCAGCCAAGGCCAAGGCCCACCACCGTGTGAGATGAAATAAGTTGGCAAGCGCTGTGACATGGCAAATCCTCTCGAGCCACCAAGATAGTGGCGCCGGAGAAAGGATCAAGACCTATTCAGCAATTACCTCAAAATCAAGCAGCAGCGCGGAATGCCGGAGGTTCCATTGAAGGCAAATCTTCAAGGGCAGTAAGCCTTGGGCTGGGCATCACACCTTCAAGATCGCCATGCGCGAAAGCCGCTTCAAACGCTTGGCGTTGCAAGCCTTCAACAAACACCCAAGGGCGAATTTCAAAGCCAACCGGAATTCGGCAATTGCGCCATAAAGCCATCTCAACCAGTGGCCAATTCACCTGCCAAGACCTAAGCTTCTTCATGACTTCTTGAGAAGTAATGCCAGGGCCACCCACGCAAAGCCAAACAGACTTGCTACCGAAATCAACGGCCACAATATCAATACCGCCAATATCGGAAATCGCCAGATCACCCACAGGCAGTTGATAATCAGAATTCAGAAATAGCGCCGCATTTGTGCGCAAATAAGCAGTTACCGGATTATGAAACTTTTCCAACGCTCGCTCCCTTGTTTGAATTAATGATGCGGGCTGGCGATTAACGAAGACTGATGATCTTGGCACGGAACCAGAGTGATTGAGCAGACGGTTAGCATCAGCCTTCGGCGTTAGATAAAAATCGAGTTAATGATCCAAGAAACGGGTCAGTCAATCTCACACTTGACAAGAGTAAGATCGTAAGACATCTTACTGGTATGACAGTGTCCTACTCCAAAATCACGTCAAAATCTCAAACCGTCATCCCCCGCGACGTGCGCGAAAAATTGGGCCTAAAGCCTGGTGATCGTCTGCGTTATGCCATCACGCCTGCGGGGATCAAAATCGATAAGGCTGAACGCCAGTCGGAGGATGACCCCTTCGCGATCTTCACAGAATGGTCCGGTGCAGCAGATGAGAAGGCCTATGGCAAGCTCTGACACTGCGATCAAACAATGGGACGTGATCGTGGTGCCGTTTCCCTATTCTGACAAACTGGCAGAAAAGCGCAGGCCAGCCCTTGTGATTTCATCAGACAAATTCAATGCCGAAACCGGCTTGCTGTGGGTGGCGATGATTACCAGCACAGAAAATAAAGGCTGGCATGGCGACGTGGAAATTCCGCTGAGCGCAAAATCTGGCTTGACCGCCGCCTCAACAATCCGTTGCGCCAAATTGGCAACGATTGAACAGGCCCGGGTGATCCGCGCGGCTGGAAAGCTAGACGCGCGGACAATCTTTAATGTCAGTCAGTTTCTTGAAACTGCCATCGCCTTCTCACGTAAACAGTGATCAATTATCCAAGAAACTCCGCAGCTTCCTGCTCCGGCTTGGATGCTTCAGCTTGCGCAAAGCCTTGGCTTCAATCTGCCTGATGCGTTCGCGTGTTACCGAGAACTGTTGGCCCACTTCTTCCAGCGTGTGATCAGTGTTCATGCCGATGCCGAAACGCATGCGCAGCACGCGTTCTTCGCGCGGCGTGAGGCTGGCCAGAACCCGCGTGGTGGTTTCGCGCAGGTTTTGTTGAATGGCTGAATCGATCGGCAGAATGGCGCCTTTGTCTTCGATGAAATCACCCAAGTGTGAATCTTCTTCATCACCCACTGGCGTTTCCAGAGACACCGGTTCCTTGGCGATCTTCATCACCTTGCGCACTTTTTCAAGCGGCATCGAAAGCTTCTCAGCCAATTCCTCCGGCGTCGGTTCGCGGCCAATTTCATGCATCATTTGGCGCGAGGTGCGCACGATCTTGTTGATGGTTTCAATCATATGCACAGGAATGCGGATGGTGCGCGCCTGGTCAGCAATCGAACGGGTGATCGCCTGGCGGATCCACCAGGTGGCATAGGTCGAGAACTTGTAACCACGGCGATATTCAAACTTATCAACCGCCTTCATCAAGCCGATGTTGCCCTCTTGAATGAGGTCGAGGAATTGCAAACCGCGGTTGGTGTATTTCTTGGCAATGGAAATAACCAGACGCAGATTGGCCTCAACCATTTCCTTCTTGGCGATGCGCGCTTCACGTTCGCCCTTCTGCACCATGCCAACGATCTTGCGATATTCCTGAATCTGCAATCCAGTTGCAGATGCAAGCTCAAAGATTTCATCGCGGATAACCTTGATGGAATCCTTCTCGTCATTCACCCACTTTTTCCAGCCATGCTTGACAAGGCGGGCAACCCGCTTGGTCCAATCCATGTCCAGCTCGTTTCCGGTGTATTCTTTCAGGAACTCATCGCGTGGCACTTTATAGGTCTCTGCCATGCGCATCAAACGGCCTTCAAGAACATTGAGGCGCTTGGCGATGTCATAAAGCTGTTCAACCAGCGCTTCGATACGCGCATTGTTGAGGGCGAGTGACTTCACATTGGTGATGATATCTTCACGCAGCTTGCGGTAACGGCGCTCTTGAGATGGCGAAAGGCCTTCGCCCTCTGTCACTTCCTGATCCATCAACTTGCGCAAAGATTTATAGGTGCGCGCAATTTCGTCGAACACTTCAAGCACCTTGGGCTTGAGTTCCAATTCCATCGCCGAGAGAGACACGCCGAGGTCATCACCCTCATCGTCTTCATCATCATCATGTGACGACGGCTTGTCGAAATCTTCTGGTGAGAGAACGTCAGAATAATCGTCATCTGCACCAACACGGCGCATCGGCTGTGGGCGCTTCTCGGCCTTGGCGGCGGCTTCGGCGCGCTTGGCCTCAGCGGCTTTGCGCACTTCTTCCTTTGGCGGAACATAAGGCGCTGGCGTTGCCACCGTCTGGTTCTGCTTGGCATCAGGGCCAGCATAGGTGGCTTCAAGGTCGATGATGTCACGCAGCAAAATCTTGCCTTCGTTCAATTCATCGCGCCAAATGATAATGGCCTGGAATGTCAGTGGGCTTTCGCACAGACCAGAGATCATGGCTTCGCGTCCAGCTTCAATGCGCTTGGCAATCGCAATTTCGCCCTCGCGTGACAGCAACTCAACTGCACCCATTTCGCGCAGATACATGCGAACAGGATCATCGGTGCGATCAGACGGTGCCTTTGGCGCTTCCACCTTCATCAAGGCGGTTTCGGCTGAAAGCTCCCCGTCTTCAGCTTTTGGCGCCGCCGCCTCGCTGTCATCTTCGCTTTCAACCACGTTGATGCCCATTTCGGCAAACATGGCGTAAATGTCTTCGATTTGATCGGACGTCACTTCATCAGAAGGCAAAACCGCATTGATTTCATCAAGCGTTACAAATCCACGCGCCTTGGCAATCTTGATCAGCTTTTTGACGGCAGCATCATTCAGGTCAATGATCGGCCCATCGCTGGCGGTTTCAGTGGCATCGCCGCCTGGTTGATCCTGAACTTCCGGCTCTTCAGCTGGGCCGTTGAGCGGCTTGGCTGGCTTGATGGCAACAATCGGTTTTACAGGCGGGCGGGCCATGGGCATTCCTTATCTAGAGAGGCTTTTAGGCTCCCAAAGTGATTCGTTCGGAAATCTAGGCGCTGGGTCGTTAAACGCTGCTTAACCATATTGGCCCGTGGGCGAGGCTTAATTCACCTCGCTGGGGTTGCGGCCTGAGGCAGCACCAAAGCCTGCAATCATGGCCTCTTGCCCGTCCACCGACTGTAACTGGTCTTGCAACGCCCGAATGGCGCTTTCGTTCTCCACTGTCATCGCCATTGCGAAAGCAGCTTCCGCCGCCCGCAATTCACGAGTCAAAGTTATGGCTTTGTGGTGCAAGGCGATCATCTGGCGGAGGCCTGTCCGGGCATCATCTGCGGCTGCCACGGGACTTAAGTGCCACTCATTCAGGGTTTTCGCCTGCGCATCGAGTTGGGTCAAAATCTGGCCCAAACCTCTGGCGTTTAGATGGGTGCGAAGCGCATCTCTTTCAAGATGTTCATCGTAAGCGGCTCGTTCTAGAATCAGTGTACGGACGGAGTCAAGGTCTGGGCTTGACAATTCTGCATTTGCAAATTCTCCCCAAAACTCATGCAAAAGTTCTGGATGGTTGATCAGCGCCAGCACAATCATCTGCGCCCGCCGCTCTGTGGTGGCCGCCGCAATGGGGCGCGAGGACAGGGCCTTGAGGCGCGCAGATACAGGTGCAGCCACATCCCAAGGCTTCTGACCAAACTTGGGCCGCGGCGTGCGCGGGGTGAATGTGCCAGAGCGAGATTGACTGGGCGCGCGGCCAAACAATGCGCCCAATCTTTCCTGCACATCAGAAAGATAATGCTTTTTCACAACATCGTCTTGAATCGTATTGATAAGACTCTTTAATTCCCGTTCAAACAATGCCCGCCGTTCGGGCGTGGCGCGGTCATTCTCATCCAGCGCCCGCCGCCACAGCACACCCGCCATTGGCTCAGCGGCGGCCACCACTTGGCGCACCGCCTCTGGCCCTTGCGCCTTGAGCAAATCGTCAGGGTCTTGCCCCTCTGGCAGAAAGGCAAACTTCAAGGAATATCCGGCCTTAAGCAGCGGCAAAGCCAAATCCAAAGCCCGGTAAGCCGCCTTCAAACCAGCGCTATCGCCATCAAAACACAAGGTCGGTTCGGCAACAGTTTTCCACAGGAGGGCCAATTGATTCTCAGTCAGAGCCGTACCAAGGGGAGCCACGGCGGCAGCAAGCCCTGCCCGACTCATCGCAATTACGTCGACATAGCCCTCAACCACGATGATTTCAGAGTCTTCATGCGCCTTGGCGCGGGCATTATGGAAATTATAGAGAACATCGCCTTTGTGGAACAGCGGAGTCTCTGGCGAATTGAGATATTTGGCTGGCACATCAGCACGCAATGCCCTGCCGCCAAATGCAATCACTCGGCCCCGCGCATCGCGGATGGGAAACATCACCCGGTCACGAAAGCGGTCATAGGCCACAGGAATATCATCACCTGAAACCAGCAAGCCCGCCTCTATCATCTGCTCTGGCAAAATCTTTTTCTCAGCCAAATGATTGCGCAAGGCTGAGCGATCATCCGGCGCATAGCCCAAACCAAATTGTTGCTGGATCGATGGGGTCAAGCCGCGATCAGCAAGATAGCCCCGCGCCTTGGCTCCTTTGGCGGATTGCAACTCGGCCATAAAAAACTGCGCTGCCAAATCCATGATTTCATAAAGGCTTGCACGGGTTTCTTCGCGCTTTGCGTCAGCTTCGGAATAGGCCGGCATGGGCAGGCCCGCCTCCGCCGCCAGCTGCGAAACCGCTTCCGGGAACGGCACGCCTTCCTTGTCCACCAGATAGGTGAAAATATCGCCGCTCACCTTGCAGCCAAAGCAATAATAGCGGCCCTTGCGGTCATCAGCATGAAAGCTGGGCGACTTCTCGCCATGAAATGGGCAACAGGCCCAATAATCGCCCTTGCCCGCATTGGTCTTGCGCCGATCCCACGCAACTTTTCTGCCGATCACCGAAGAGATCGACACACGGTTGCGGATGTCATCAAGAAAGGAAGGTGGGAAACGCATGTTGGGGGTTTAGAGCAGCGGGCGCAGGCTTGTCATCTGCTTAACCGAGCGGTGGATAGTTGGTCGCCTCATTCAATTGCATGATGTGAACCAAAAAGCAGCGACTTAAGTTTCCCAACACAAATGGGAGTAACGTCAATGGTCACCCTTCACATCCACTTGCCTACGACGATCACTTCTCTTACCGCCAACCCAGGCCGCCTTTATAACGCAGGCAATTGGCTGGCAATTTCAGCGGCTATTGCTCAACAAGTTACGTTGACTTCAAATGATGCGGAGCAAACATTCACAGCTGTGGCCGCTTATTTCTTCGGCTCTTGGCCCGCCGTCTTTGTTACTTTTGCTACGCTCACTTTTTTTATTGGCGGTGATTTCTATGGTCGCGCTTGGGCCAATGGCTTTCCGCCTGTTGAAAGTGCCAATCGTGCCGGCCATCTCTGGTCTGCCTTAGGCGCTGTTTCGCTTGGGTTTGGCTTGGTCTGCTTTGCGCAAGGCCCCGCAGCCTTAGCTTTGGCTACACTCAGCACAACACTCCATGCGGGAGGTAAGTTAGGCAGTGCCGTCTTTGGTGAAAGTGACGTAGATTTCAAACTGCTGCCCTTGCTCAGCCGCTTGCCTTACTGTGTCTCGCTTTGCTTGGATATTCATGCACAAAGCGTCATTGCAACTTCAACAAGTGAGTTCATCAGTTTTTCAATCCTGCCACTCGCCCTCATCGGATGTACCATTCTTTGGGCAACAGCAGATTGCAAACTCATGCCAACCTCACCTTGGAAACAAGTGAAATCCTTGTTTAGCTTTTGAGCACATCCATCTTGATCGGCCCTTCGGCGCGGCCATAGATGAACTGATCAACATAGGCGCTGCCCGAACGGTCAACCATTTTGGCTGGCCCCTGCCAGATGATCTCGCCCTTGTGGATCATGGCGATGTCATCGCCAATCTTGCGGGCACTCGCCATGTCATGGGTGATGGAAATCGTGGTGGCGCCCAAATGCTTCACGCAATCAACAATCAAATTGTTGATCACGTCAGCCATGATCGGGTCCAGCCCCGTGGTGGGCTCATCAAAGAAGATGATCTCAGGGTCAGCCGCAATGGCGCGCGCCAAGGCCACACGCTTTTGCATGCCGCCGGATAGCTCTGCAGGATAAAGTGTACCCACATCGGCATTGAGGCCCACAAGTCCCAGCTTATCAATCGCCATTTCCTTGGCTTGCTCACGCGCCAGCCCGCGGCCCTGGATCAAGCCGAAAGCTACATTCTCCCAAACCGAAAGTGAGTCAAACAAGGCTGAACCCTGGAACAGCATGCCGAAGCGGCGCAAATATTGATCCCGCGCCTCGCCTTTCAGGCCAACAACATTTTCACCATTCACTTCAATGGAACCGCTGTCTGGCCGCAAGATGCCGAGAATACATTTCAGCATCACGCTTTTGCCCGTGCCAGAGCCGCCGATCACCACCAGTGATCGCCCCTTTTCGACAGATAAGTTCACCCCGTTCAGCACCTGCTTGGGGCCGAAGCTTTTGCGCAGATCAGTCAGCTTGATGAAAGGTTCAGCCATCAGTGCTTTCCAAACAACAAAGAGGTGAGCACGAAATTTGCAGCCAAAATCAAAATGGCGGATGACACCACGGCATTGGTGGTGGCCCGGCCCACGCCTTGCGCCCCGCCTTTGGAATTGAAACCATGGTAACAACCCATCAGCGCGATGATAAAACCAAACACCGCCGCTTTGATGAGGCCAGAGACAACGTCATCAGTATGCAGTGCATCCGCTGTGGTTTTCAAAAATGCCGTGGCATTAAAGCCAAGCCCGCGCGTGCCAATCACATAGCCACCCATCACGCCGATGATGTCGCCAATGAAAACCAAGACCGGCAATGACAACACTGCGGCCAGCAAGCGCGGGCCGACGAGATATTTGAACGGGTTGGTAGAAAGTGTGACAAGCGCATCAACCTGCTCTGTCACCTTCATGGTGCCAAGTTCAGCCGCAATGGATGCACCAACGCGGCCCGATACCATCAAACCGGCCAGCACTGGCCCAAGCTCACGAGTAATGCCAATAGCCACGATGCTGGGCACCAGCGTCGCCGCCGTGGTGGGTGAAGAACCGGTATAAATTTGCAGGGCCAAAGCACCGCCAGTGAAAAATGCCGTCAACGCCACCACGGGCAAAGACGTATAACCCACGCGGAACAGCTGCGCCAAAACCTGCGCGCCATAAAACCGTGGGGCAAGGCCTGTCACCACGGCGTCCTTGGCAAACAGCACAACGCGACCAATCTCAGCCAAAAGGCCGAGAGCGAACCTTCCAATAAAGCGCAAAAAAAGTATGGGATCGAATCTCATGTCAGATATTTATACACATAACGGCTGCCGAGGTGGGTAAGAAGCTCCCATGATATAGTACCAGCCGAAGTTGCCGCCTCATCCAGGCTGATATGATGGCCGAAGAATTCCGCCCAGTCCCCGCGCTTCACCTCAAGGCCCGTCACATCAACAGTTATCATATCCATCGAAACCCGGCCCACGATGGGGCAACGTTGGCCGCCGAGCCAGACTTGCGCGCCGCCACCGAATACCGAACTCATGCGGCGCGGAATGCCATCGCGGTAACCAGCGCCCAGCACCGCAATTTTCGAATCCCGCTCGGCCCGCCAGGTGGAATTATAACCCACTGCCTCGCCTTTGGGCACATGGCGCACCTGCAACACCTGCGCTTCGAGCACAGCCACAGGCTTCATGGGGTTGGGCTTGCTGGGCAGCGGGTTGCCACCATAAAGCGCCACACCTGGCCGCATTAAATCCAGAGTGAAACCTTCCCCCAGGAAACAGCCGGATGAATTGGCAAAGCTGGCCTTCACATCAGGCAACAGAGCCCGCGCTTGCGCAAAGCGCTTGCACTGATCCTGATTGAATTGATTGTCCGGCTCTTCCGATGAAGCCAGATGGCTCATGAGCAAGACGATGTTGAGTTTCAACTTTTCAGCCAAAAGCGATTGCAATTCAGCCAGTGAGAAACTCACCCGGTTGATGCCGCTATCCACATGAATGGCGCAAGGGGCTTTGCCAGCCTTCGCCGCCCATTCACGCGCCTCATCGGCAGAGATCAGCGCGGGGATCAATTTGTGCTTCAGATAATAAGCCGCCGCCCCGTGATAGAAACCATCCAGCACATAAATCTTGGCCTTGGGCAGAATGCGCCGCAAGTCTGCGCCCTCTTTGGGCCGTGCCACAAAGTAAGATCGACACCCCGCATCCCACAAGGCCTTCACGCAAGGTTTCAGCCCAAGGCCATAAGCCTCACCCTTCACCGCAGCGCCGGTTTCGGCCTTAGGGGCCAAGGCAGCCAAGGTTTTGTAATTAGAACGCAGTGCGGCCAGATCAACCGTCACCCGCGCAGAAAGGGAATGCTTCGACATGGCGCAGAGATAAATTGAAAGCGGGGGCAGATCAACCGCCCCCGCTTTTTATTCTAAAGATCGTGGGCCTAGTGCACAACCATCGATGTGAAGGGCGCAATATAAGCCTGTGCCATCACCAGAATGCCTACCAGCACCGCCAGCGCCAAGCTGTGGAAGAACACAAAGCGCAAAATCACACCCTCATTGCCATACCATTTGGTGGCGGTGGAGGCGACAACGATGGATTGCGCATCAATCATCTTGCCCATCACGCCGCCAGATGAATTGGCAGCCGCCATGAGTATGGGGTTCAGGCCCAACTGTTCGGAGGTGATCTTCTGCAAGCCACCAAACAACACGTTGGATGCCGTGTCAGAACCCGTCAGCGCCACGCCCATCCAGCCAATCAAGGTGCCGAACATTGGGTAAAGCCAACCGGTCTTGGCAAAGGCCAAGCCCAAGGTGGCATCAGAGCCAGAGTAACGCGTCACATAGCCCAAGGCCAGCATGCAGGCGATGGTCATCAACGAGAAGCGCAACATGTAAAGCGTTTTGCCAAACATGCGCACCAAGCCACTGACCGTGTATCCCAACAACAAGCCAGAAATGATGGCCGAAATCAGAATGCCCGTGCCAGCCGCCGATAGAATGTTGAAGCTATAGACCGCAGCTTCTGCCGCAGGCTTGGCCACAACAGGTGGCACTTTCTGCACAATCTTGTCCAGATTGGCGACAGGGATATTCCAGATGAACAAACCGTTGAGGAAAGTTTTCACCGCAGGCGTGCCCCAGGCAAACACAAACACCGACAGAATGGCCCAAGGCATCCAAGCGCGGCGAACAGCACTTGAAGATGGCATAGGCCCCTTATTTTGCGCCGCACTGCCCTTGCCAAATTTCTCAGGCATATCGCGCATCGGATTGGCAGGCTGCCAAACCCGCAGGAACAAGGTCAGGCACGCCATCGAAACCAGCGCTGAAACCACGTCCACCAGCCATGGGCCATGGAAATTGGACACCAAGAATTGCGGAATGGCGAAGGAAACACCAGCCACCAAAATCGCGGGCCAGATTTCCAGCATCTTGCGGTAACCCACAAATGCCCAGATCAGCCAGAACGGAACCAGCAAAGAGAAGAACGGCAACTGACGGCCAACCATGGCAGAAAGCTGTTCAATCGGCAGGCCCGTCACCGCCGCCAAACCAATCAGCGGCGCGCCAAGCGCACCAAAGGCCACTGGCGCAGTATTGGCGATCAAAGACAGGCCGGAAGCCGCCAAGGGCGAAAACCCAAGGCCGATCAACATTGCGGCTGTAATAGCAACAGGTGTGCCGAAACCAGCCGCCCCCTCAAAGAAAGCGCCGAATGAGAAAGCCACCAACAAAAGCTGCAAACGTCGATCATCACTGATCGAACCAACAGAACGCTTCAGAATTTCAAACTCGCCTTTTTCATTGGTGAGCTGATACAGAAAAATAATATTGAGAACCAGCCAGCCAATGGGCAACAAGCCATAAGCCGCCCCGTCAACTGCTGCCATGCTGGCGGTGGCCAGGGGCATGCCGTAACCCACAATGGCCACAAGCAAAGCTGTCACAAGACCAGCCAGCGCCGCCCAATGCGCCTTCATGCCAAAAAACGCGATCGAGCTCAGCAGCACCACCACAGGCAAAGCCGCCATAACAGTCGACAGAACCGGACTGTTCAGCGGATCATAAATTTGATTCCACATATTTCTCTCCCACACGCCGCTTGTTATATTTGCTCTCTTTGGAGCCTTGGCGTTGTGTTGATTGTCATCGCTACCAGCCATCTTGTCAATGGCAACAGACTTGCTAGAACAGCCAAATGAAGCTCACCGCAAAACCGTTCAAACTTTCAAAGTCAGACATAGCTTGGGTTGAAAAGACCCGTGACGCGATGTCCACCGAAGATAAAATCCGCCAACTCTTTGTTCACATCTCCATTGGTGATGACCAAACGGCCATCGCAAACTTGGGCGCGATGAAGCCCGGCGGCTTGCATCGTTTCATGGGGCCAGAGCTGGAGCCAGCCTGGAAAGCCACGCGCAATTTCATGGCGGACTGTGAAGTGCCTCCTTTCATTACCGGAGATATTGAAGGCGGTGGCCACGGCTCTGCGGCCATGCTGCAATTTCCCAACAATCTGGGCCTCGCCGCCGCCAATGATCCGAAACTTTCCGCGCAATTGTTGCAGGCTGTGTGCGATGAGGCCCGCGCACTCGGGTTTAATTGGTCATTCACGCCGTGCATCGACATCAACCACGCCACGGAAAGCGCCATTGTCGGCACACGTTCTTATGGCTCAGACATGAAGCGCATCGCCGCACAAGCCAAAGCGCACATCGCCACGTTGCAAAAAAACGGCATCGCCGCAACAGCCAAACATTGGCCCGGTGAAGGATATGACTCGCGCGATCAACATTTGGTCACCACGTGCAATCCACTCACCATGAAGCAATGGCACAAAACTTTCGGCAAACTCTATGGTGATCTGATTGCGCAAGGCGTGCTCAGCATCATGTCCGCCCACATCGCTCTGCCCGCCTATATGAAGGGCAAAAGTGGCTTGGAAAAACTGCGCCCGGCCTCCATCAACCGCCAACTCAATCTCAAACTGTTGCGCAAGGACATGGGCTTTGAAGGGCTGATCATCTCAGACGCCACACCGATGGCGGGCCTCACTTCATATTCGGCGCGCGAAGAGCAAGTGCCTGAAGTGATCGAGAATGGCTGTGACGTGTTCCTCTTCTCACCAAACCCTGAGGCCGATCTCGGCTTCATGTTAAAGGGCCTGAAAGAAAAACGCCTGAGTGAAAAGCGTTTGGAGGATGCCGTCACCCGCATTCTCGCTTTGAAAGCTGCACTTGGCCTGCACAAAATGTCATTGGATGAGCGCATCAAACCCTTGGCCGAAGTGCGCGACATTGTGAAATCCACCAAGCACATCGCCATCGCCCAAAAGGCAGCGGAAAAATCAATCACCTTGGTGAAAGATGTGCAGAAGCTCTTGCCACTGTCTACTGCCAAACACAAACGCATAACCATCATCGATCGTGGTGCCCCCAACATGTTTGGCGGCCCACGCAAAGAGATGAAAATCTTTGCTGAAGAATTGCGTCAACGCGGATTTGAGTTGACAGCATACAATCCAGAAAAACCGCCCAGCAAAGAAAACACTGACTTGCTGGTCTATGTCATGTCAACGGAATCCTCTTTGGGCCTCAGCCACATTCACATTGAGTGGATGGCGGAACACAAAGGTTTTACCCACGGAATGGATCGCTTCTGGCATGATGTGCCCACCATGATGATCTCTTTCGGCCACGCCTATTATTTGCGTGATGCCCCGCGTGTGCCCACTTACGTGAATGCCTATTCAACCACCGAAGTGGTACAACGCGCCGCCGCCGCCGCCCTGTGCAGCAAGGCCAAAATGAAAGGCACAAGCCCTGTCGACGCTTTCGCTGGTGCACCCGATTCTCGTTATTGACGAGGCGATGGCTGCATCCTATATGCCAGCCAACCGTGGGGGCATAGCTCAGCGGTAGAGCACACCGTTCACATCGGTGTGGCCACAGGTTCGATCCCTGTTGCCCCCACCATTCATTTTACATCGCTGTAAACCACGCCCTGCCCCGGGCTCAGGCCATAAAGCTTATGGCCCACAAAACGCAGTTGCGTGATGAAGGGCCAATTGAGACCCCTGTTTTCTTGGTGCCAAGTCTTGCCACCATCACGGCTGATGAACGCGCCCATTGGCACCTCAGGCAAATAACCGCCTGCCACGCTGGCCACCGACGTGCCCACCACAATCATGTTTGGGTCAAGCGGGTTCACCGCTACCGTGCGCGCGAAATTGCGCTGCTTGTTGGCCGCTGCCCCAAAGCTGTCCACCTGCCGCCAGTTTTCGCCGCCATCATCTGATCGGTAGAGCCCGGCACGCGCCTCATTCTTGTCTGTGGTTGGCAGCAGCACTGTCATCCAGACGCGCGACGGGTTTGTTGAGTCAAATGCAATATCTGAAACACCGCGGGGTGTGCCATCAAATGGGCCCCACCAAACTGCGCGCGGCGCGCCCATGGATTCACTGGTTTTGACCACATGCCACGTGGCCCCATTGTCATGTGACAGGCAAACGCCACTGGTGCCGCCCGCCAACTTCATTGCACCCTGCTGCGCCAAAACCAGCAAGCCACCATCACAACCGGTGCGAACCTGCACCCATGATTTTGTCGCATGATCCAACTTATAAAGTCGTCCACCGGCAATGGCCCATAGGCGGCGATGGCCAACTGCGGGTGCATCAACCGCAAGCGCAACAATGGCGGCAGCTTGTGACAGTGAAGTGAGATTGAAAGTCACATTCTCAAAACTTGCAATGCCATCAGCGCTGCGCACAACCTTATAGAATCCAGAGGCAGCACTACCCTTTTCAAAACTATGCGGCGAATGCACCGCCCAAACCACATTCGCCTGCTCCGGGTCTAGCGCTATCGCGGTGACATTTCCGCCAAAGCCATGCCACCAGCCATTTAGGGCGGAGTTTTCATATTTGCCATCAGACTGCAAAACCGCGGGCGGGCCATTGCAACTGCGCCAGCCCACTTGCGCAGCCTGGGCAGCCTCCGTGCGAAAGCACCCTAAATCAAAATAACCAGCGTATAGAATGTCAGGATCAGCCGGGCTCGGTGCCAAAACCCCGGCCACCGCATTATCAATCCCGCGTGTGGCGAAGATGCCTCCGCCCAAATCTTTGCTCGCAACATTCTCGACGAGCCTGCCGCCGCCGGTAACCCGGTGAACGAATTGATCATCAACCCACCAGGCTTCATCGTCATTCACCGGAACAAAGCTCTGCAAATGTCCATTCAGCGAAGCTTGTGGCGCATGCAATGTGCTGCTCCATCCCATATCCCAATGTACATAATCTTCAGCACTGGTTGAAGGAACAAACTTGCGATGTTCGGCATCCCATTGCCAGAAACCATGCTCACCATTCCAAGGCCGTTGGCGGCGCAGATCCAACAGCCTGATCCCACCATGAGACAATGGCCAAATCTGTCCCGTCTGATCTGATGCAACCAAATTAGGCTGAGCATCGCCACCACGCTCATAAACTGCGCCATTGGCAGAAACATCATCCCTAGGCGGACGAAGTGTGATCCACAGTTTTGAAGTTTCTACCAAATCAAATTTCACATCTTCAATGTCACCAGCAAGATCGAGCCGCGTGAAGTGTTCCCCGCCATCCATGGACTCGAATGCGGCACAGGGCACCTTGTCCGGCCAATTCGCACCACAAGTCTCCGGCCCTGTGAACCGCTCTGGCGCAGAAATGGCGATCAAATGTTCTGGCTTTCCCGCCTGCGCACGAAGCGCCATGACATTCACCTGTTGTGGCAAGCCAATGGCTGAAGTCTTCTGCCAACTCTTGCCATGATCCAGAGAGCGCCACAGCAAAGCGCCCTGCTTGCAATAAGCGGCCACGCCGGCTGCATAAGCCACGCCGCGAGAGGCAAATTGCGCCATCGTCACTTGTGCTTCAAACTTGCGCCTGAAACTGCAAAGCGCATCCGCTGCCTTGCCGCAATCATCCGAAACATAAAGCCCATTGTCTGCACCAAGCAGAACCGTGCCCAGCAGATCAGGATCAACCGCAACCCCATCGACATGTGTGGATTGCAAGCCATTGGCTGAACCAAGCCCCCGCCAGGTCCAGCCCCCATCGGCAGAAAGATAGGCACCCGAAAGATCAGAGCCAACAAACACCACGCCTTCAGTGGAAATCGCTGCGCTTTCAAAAGCGCCGCCACCGCCGGGCCCGGCGCTGCGCCAGATCAACTCGGCATGGGCTGGCATCACAAATCCCATCAGCACGAGAACGAAGATGGCGATGCGCATCATTTTTGCTTGACCAAAAACCTGGCCATGGCACGCAAAGTTTCATCGCTCACGTGATGTTCAATCCCCTCTGCATCAACTTGCGCCACCTTTTCAGGTACACCCAAGGCCAACAAAAAATTCTCCACGATCATGTGCTTGCGTTTGCCGTCTTCGGCTATCTTCCAACCGTCAACAGTCAGAAAAATAGCACGGTAAGGCTCTTGTTCCACCAAGCCTTTCTCGGCCAGGCGCTTCATGGTTTTGGCAACAGTGGCATTGGCAACACCAAGCCGCAGCGCAATGTCAGTGCCGCGGGCCTCACCCTTTTCGTCGATCAGGTCGGCAATCAACTCACAATAATCATGGGCCAATTCATGCGAATGATCATGGCGCGTTCGGTTGAATGCCGCGCTGCGCGTTGGAATCTTGGCTTTTTTTCGCTCCATCACATGTGTGTTAGCCCAAGCGAGGCCGCAATTAAACAGTCCAAAGTGCAAAAATGCGCGCACCACCTGCTCTTCGGACAAGGGAACCAATCGCCCTATTAAGCTTCTTGCAATAAGTTTAGCCAGTGCTAAACTTTGCGAATGGATCAGCCTATTCAAGCTTGGCAGCAGCCGCGCGGCGAACCCTCCCTTGAGGATGTTTTCCAGTCCGTGCCCGTTCCCGCCGGTGCTGGCTGGTTGCGCAAGGCCTTTGCCTTCCTGGGGCCCGGCTTTTTGGTTTCGGTTGGCTATATGGATCCCGGCAATTGGGCCACCTCCATCGCGGCGGGTGCCAAATATGGCTATGCTCTACTTTGGATAGCGCTTCTCTCCAACATTATGGCGATTATCCTGCAACACTTGGCGGGTCGCCTTGCGGTGGCCTCAGGCCGAGATCTCGCCCAAGCATGCCGCGACGCTTATGGCAAATCGGCAGCCAGCGTGCTTTGGCTATTTGCTGAGATTGCGATCATCGCCACAGACATCGCCGAAGTGGTAGGCACCGCCATCGGCCTCAATCTATTGTTCAACATTCCGCTTGAATTGGGTGTAATTATAACAGCGCTTGATGTGTTCATCGTGCTGTTGCTGCAGCGCCTTGGATTTCGCAAGGTTGAAGCCTTTGTGCTGGCCTTGTTGGCGGTCATTTTCATCTGCTTCATTTTCCAGATGGTTTGGGCGCAGCCGAACTGGCTTGGCGTGGCGGGTGGATTTGTTCCGTCTACTGATATTTTGCACCAGCCCGGCATGCTCTATCTTTCGCTCGGCATCATAGGCGCAACGGTCATGCCGCATAATCTCTATTTGCATTCCGGCATCGTGCAGACCCGCACACTGGGCGAAACGGCGGCGGAGCGCAGAACCGCACTTTCTTACGTGACATTCGATTCTACTTTCGCGTTGATGCTGGCGCTTTTCGTCAACGCCGCAATCTTGATTCTCGCTGCCGCAACTTTCCATAAGGCGGGCCAAACTGGCGTGGTGGAAATTGGTGACGCGCAGCGCATGTTAGCGCCCTTGGTGGGTTCACTGCTTGCCCCTAAACTCTTCGCCGTGGCCTTGTTAGCATGCGGGCTTAATTCCGCTGTCACCGCCACTTTAGCCGGCCAGATTGTCATGGAAGGTTTTATCAATTTCCGCATGGCCCCCTGGGCACGCCGCCTGCTCACCCGCAGCATCGCCATACTGCCCGCCGTGGTTGTTACAATTTACTACGGTGCCAATGGCACTGCGTTTTTGTTGGTGTTCAGCCAAGTAGTGCTGGCCTTCCAACTGCCCTTCGCCATCGTGCCGCTCATCCAATTCACCGCAACCCGCGCCAAAATGGGGCCCCTGGTATCGCCCAATTGGCTAACGGCGCTCGCAGGCATAACCGCGGTCATCATCATAGCGCTCAATATCAAACTGGTCTGGGATATCTTATTTCAGGCCTAGAAATTTGAAGTCATAAGCTTCACGGCTGGCTCCCTGATCAGCCAATTTCTTGAGGCGTGACCAGCCATATTCAAGGCTGGGAGATGCCTCACCCGCATGTGGCCAGATCACATAGTTGGGCCCCACCCAAGGCTCAAACCACTCACTGCGACGACGCAGAAAACCACCATGAGCTGTTTTGTTGACGAAATGAAACAGCTCCGCTGCTGATGTCCAAACCGACATTGAAATAGCGATCCGCAAATCCTTTTCCAACGCCTGAAAGCTGACTCCATTTCCAACAGCAGCACTGTCATCAGTAAGCCGCCAGACAAAGCCCGGGCTGCGCTCGGCGATAGCATTCACCTTGGCCACATTGTCAATGAAACCGGCAACCCGCGTATCCCCAGGCTCATGCCGAAGCTTTGCAACATTAAAATGTGCAATTTGAAGGTTCTCGTTCAATGCGTTGATTCCTACACTTATGGGCAAGTATTGGCCAATTTCCGCCCCTAAACAAACTTCTTTCTGGGCATCTTGAAGACTCCGCCACTTTCCCTTAATCGCCTGCCATGCACAGCACAGTTTTGATTATTGATTTCGGCAGCCAAGTCACCCAACTCATCGCCAGGCGCGTGCGCGAAATGGGGGTCTATTCTGAAGTCATCCCCTATCAGTCAGCCGAAGCCGCATTTCACCGTCTGAAGCCAAAGGCCGTGATCCTTTCTGGCGGGCCAGACAGTGTGACACGTGACGGCAGCCCGCGTGCACCGCAAATTGTTTTTGATTCAGGCCTGCCAGTTATGTCGATATGCTACGGGCAGCAAACCACCGCCGTGCAATTGGGCGGCGTGGTTGAGGGTGGTCATGCGGCGGAATTTGGCCGCGCCGAAATCACCATCAAGGAAAAATCTGCGCTCTTTGAAGGGTTATGGAACGTGGGCCAGAATTATCCTGTCTGGATGAGCCACGGTGACCGTGTCACCAAACTGCCCGCAGGATTCACCGTAAAAGCCACCTCGGAAAACGCGCCCTTCGCCATCGCCTCAGATGAGGCGCGCAAGATTTACACCACCATGTTCCACCCCGAAGTGCACCACACGCCAGATGGCGCAAAACTCCTGCGCAATTTCGTGATCAATATCGCGGGCTGCAAAGCAGATTGGACGATGAAGGCTTTTCGCGAAGAAGCTATCGCCAAAATTCGCGCGCAAGTGGGCAAAGGCCGCGTGCTTTGCGGGCTTTCCGGCGGGGTTGATTCATCGGTTGCCGCCGTACTGATCCATGAAGCGGTGGGCGATCAGCTCACTTGCGTGCTGGTTGACCACGGCTTGATGCGCCAGAACGAAGCCGCCCAAGTGGTGGAGATGTTCCGCAAACATTATAACTTGCCGCTGGTCCATGTGGATGCCTCAGACGAATTCATCTCCGCACTCGAAGGCGAAGTTGATCCGGAGAAAAAACGCAAAACCATCGGCAGGCTATTTATCGATGTGTTTGACCGTGAAGCCAAGAAACTCGGCGGCGCGGATTTCCTCGCCCAAGGCACTCTTTATCCTGATGTGATTGAAAGCGTGTCCATCACCGGCGGGCCATCGGTGACAATCAAGAGCCACCATAATGTGGGCGGGCTGCCTGAACGCATGCACATGAAACTGGTGGAGCCACTGCGAGACCTGTTCAAGGATGAAGTGCGCGCCCTTGGCCGTGAACTAGGCTTGCCGCCAGAGTTTATTGGCCGCCACCCATTCCCCGGCCCCGGCCTTGCCATCCGTCTGCCCGGCGGGGTGACGCGTGAGAAACTCGCCATACTGCAGAAGGCCGATACGATTTATATCGATGAGATCCGCAAGGCTGGCCTCTATGATGTTATCTGGCAGGCGTTCTCGGTTCTGTTGCCCGTGCAAACGGTGGGCGTGATGGGCGATGGCAGAACTTATGACCGTGTGTTGGCCCTGCGCGCCGTCACCAGCGTGGATGGCATGACGGCAGATTTCTTCCCTTACGACATGAACTTCTTGGGCCGCACAGCAACGCGCATCATCAACGAAGTGAAGGGCATCAACCGCGTGGTTTATGACGTCACCAGCAAACCACCCGGCACCATAGAGTGGGAGTGATTAGACCACCGCCGCAATAGTTTTGCGCCCCGCCAAGGCCCCTGCCGTAAAGATGCTAAGGATGGCCAGCGGCGCGCCGAAGCCGTAAATCCATTGCGCACCATACGCTTCGCCCAATGAGCCCAAAAGGGGTGGACCAAGCAAAAATACCACAAAGGCCGTCTGCACCATAGATGCTACGTTGATGGCGGCTGGCCTATCTGTCATTTGGGCAGCTGTTGATACCGCAAGCGGGAACATCACGCTGCAACCGATGCCAATCAGTGCAAAACCCAAGAGCGACAACAACGGTGATAGTGCCAGAAATGCAATCACCGTTCCGGCCAACAACACAACTGACAAGAAGCGCGTCACCACAACGGGCGAATGGCGATCCACAAATTGATCGGCAAAAAACCGTGCAATTGCTTGTGACAACGCCACCGTCGCCACCGCAACGCCCGCAATGAATGGCCCGGAGTTGAAGATATTGCGCATGTAAATCGCAGACCAATCAATGCCAGCACCTTCCATCAACATCGCTGAAAGGGTGACTGCCACAATTGCCAAAATCGCCAAGCTGGGAAATGCGAACTTCGGCCTGTCATGATCATGTTCCACATTGCGGCTGGCGGCAGGTTCAAACCGCCCCAGAAATAGCGCGACGGCCATGGCAATCATCGGCGCGATCAACGCCAAATCCATTTGCGGAGAAAGTCCCAGCTGCGCCATGCCAGCGCCCATAAGGCCGGCACCAAAAAAGCCAAAGCTCCAGAATGAATGGGCCCGGTTCATGATCCGCCGCTTGAGCATATGCTCCACCCGGTCAGCCTCAGTGTTCAAAACAATTTCAACACAGCCCAGCAAAAATCCAATCGGCATCAAAGCCAGAAAAAACCAGATCGGAACCAGAGCGTGAACCGCAACTGCGTAAAGGATTGCAACCAGCGGAATGGCGCAAAGCAGCGTGCGCCGAAAGCCAAATTTCTCAACTGCTGGCGCAGCAAGTGTCAAGGCCAGCAATGTGCCAACGGGAATGCCAATCAGGCTCAATCCCAACACCTGTTCGCCCACACCCATTTGTTGTTTAATGTCGGCCATGCGTGGAAAAATACTGCCCATTGAAATGGCGTGAACACAAAACCCGGCAAACACTCGGTGGTGGGGTGAAAGCTCAAGACCGAAAAGCATAACAATAATCTCCTGCCCTTGCAGCCTTGCACAAACGTGCAAAACGTGCAAGAACAATTACCGATGCTCACAGAAGATCGGCATAATTTCATTCGCCAAATGCTCGCCAACAAGGGGCAAATCCTGTCTGCCGAGTTGGTCGCGCAATTTGGCGTATCTGAAGATACGGCGCGACGCGATCTGCGTGAACTTACCAAAGCTGGCCTATGCAAACGGGTCTATGGTGGCGCGCTTGCGATTGCACCCTACTCAACCCCGATTGCGATACGACACTCCACGATGAGTGAACAAAAGCGCAGCCTGGCCCAATGCGCCGTTAAACTTTTGCGGCCCGGACAAAGCCTGTTCATTGATGGCGGATCAACCAATTGCGCAATTGCCAACGCCATTCCAAGGGATATGGCTTTGACAGTGACGACCAACGCGCTTGGCATTGCAAATGCACTTTCAAACAACCCAAAGATAAAACTCATCATCTTGGGGGGTGTATTTGATCAGTCGCTGGGCACTTGCATCGGCGCAGACGCCCTCAACCGCATCAAGCGGATGAATGCCGATGTGCTTTTTTTAGGATCTTGCGGTATTGAATCGTCCACTGGTGTATCGGCGTTTGATGAACCGGAAGCGGAAATAAAGCGCGCAATGGTTGATCGCAGCGCGGAAATTATCGTCGCCGCAACCACCGAAAAGCTGGAGGCGACCGCTCCATTTCATATCACATCCTGTGCATCCATTACGCATTTGGTGGTCGAGTCCCAAGCCAACGCAAAGCTGCTGGCCAAATTTCGCAAGCATGGAATAACGACCCACATCGCCCACTAAATCGGTCGACACCCACAAAATTCTGAGTATTGATAACGCACATAATCAAACTCAGGACCTTGCCCATGAAAGCCCTCGTACTCGAAGCCAAAGGCCAGCTTTCTTTGCGCGACATCACCCTGCCCCACACCATGGGTGCAAATGACGTGCGCATTGCCATTCACACTGTGGGCATTTGTGGCTCTGATGTTCATTATTACACCCATGGTGGCATCGGCCCGTTCATTGTCAATGCGCCCATGGTTTTGGGCCATGAGGCTTCCGGCACTGTCACTGAGATCGGCGCAAATGTGAAACACCTCAAAGTGGGAGACCGTGTGTGCATGGAGCCGGGAATTCCTGATCCAAACTCGCGCGCCTCCAAACTGGGCATCTATAATGTTGATCCCGCCGTGGTGTTCTGGGCCACGCCGCCGATCCATGGCTGCCTCACACCCGAAGTCACCCATCCGGCAGCTTACACATTCCCCATTCCCGAAAATGTTTCTTTCGCCGAAGCGGCTATGGTTGAGCCCCTCGCTGTGGGCGTGCAGGCGGCGCAAAAAGCGGGCATCAAGCCGGGTGATGTGGCGGTGGTGACGGGCGCTGGCCCCATCGGCATGATGGTGGCATTGGCCGCATTGGCCTCTGGCTGTTCGCGCGTGATCATCTCAGATATGGCGCAACCCAAGCTTGACATCATCGGCAAATATGCGGGCGTAGAAACTGTCAACATTCGTGAGAAAAAGCTGAGCGACTATGTCAACGAAACCATCAATGGCTGGGGGGCGGATGTGGTGTTTGAGTCCTCGGGCTCGCCGCATGCCATTAAAGATATCGCCAATCTCGTCTGCCCCAATGGCACATGCGTGATGGTGGGCATGCCCGTTGAAAAAGCTGAGATCGATATCGTCGGACTGCAAGTGAAAGAGGCCACGCTGAAAACCATTTTCCGCTACGCCAATGTCTATGACCGCGCCATCAATCTCATCGCCTCCGGCAAGATTGATTTGAAGCCCCTGATCTCAGATACCTTCAATTTTGAAGATTCAGTCAAGGCCTTTGAGCGCGCCGCAGAGGCGCGGCCAACAGATGTGAAGTTGCAAATCAGAATGGCATGATGGCCATGTTCACGCTGGCCAAATCCTTGCGCTGGTTTCTCATGTTGTTTTACGGTCTTGCGGGCGTGTTGCACATCTTGCTGCCAGCCCCATTCTTGTCAATCTTGCCAGCGTGGGTGCCATGGCCCTTGCCCACGATCATCTTCACTGGCGTTTGCGAAATCGCGGGTGCGGTAGGCCTGCTCATCCCCGCCACGCGCAAGGCAGCGGGCATTGGGCTGGCGGCCTATGCCATTGCGGTTTTCCCCGCCAACATCAATCACGCCATCATCGATCTGGGAAATGCCCACCCAACACTGGGCTGGCTCTATCACGGCCCGCGCTTTCTGCTACAACCGATCTTGGTATGGGCCGCACTTTATGGCGCAGAAGTTACCCGCTGGCCATTTCGCAAAACCTAAACTGGCTTAACCTCCCAAGGCTTTTGCCAATCGCCCGCCACGCGCAGGTCTATGCCCGCGTCGTCTTCAATCACCTTGCAAACCGTCATCTCGCCAGCGCCCAAACCATAGCGGCGGCCCGCTTCTTTAAAGCGCTCATGTGTGGCGCGGGTCAGTTCATTGCGCGTGCCCGTGTCGTTCATCAATTCTTCGATCAATGACAAATCTTTCAGGCACAGCGCAATGGGAAATGATGGATCATAATGGCCCGCAAAAATCGAAGGCACATCGTGGCTCATCACGAAGCTATCCGCCGCCCCGCCCTTCATCACATTCCACCAAACAAGTGGGTCAAGCCCTGCCAATTTCGCCGTCACCATTGCCTCACCAATCGCGGCGGCATGAACTTTCCATAACTGGTTATTGACCAGCTTGGCCACATAACCATTGCCATAAATACCCACCTTGCGCAGCTGGCCCATGGCCTCAATCACTGGGCGCACGTGTTCAATGGCCGCATCATCGCCGCCCACAAACATTGGCATGTCACCGCGAATGGCCGCATCGACAGAGCCCGTCACGGGCGCATCCACCGCATGCCCGCCCGCCGCTTCAAACTCTCCCGCCAAGCCGCGCATCAACTTGGGGCTCGACGTGGTCATATCAACCCAATATTTGCCTTGGCACGACGTGCTGAGAAAGCCATTTGGCCCGCGCAAAACCTGCTCGATTTCCTTGGGGCCAAACACCATGGTCACCACCACGTCCACGCGGTTCAAAACATCGGCGGGGCTGGCCCCGGCGGCAACGCTGCCACCAATTTGCGCGGTCACTGCCTCTGGGCGAATATCAAAAACCACCATGTCAAACCCGGCCCGCGCCACATTGCGCGCCGCGTTCTTGCCCATCGTGCCAAGGCCGATAAAACCAACTCTCATGGAC
>Ga0209583_10000126_pt1 | contig 25080 bp, 28 predicted proteins | sample Str014_FD_187201 | JGI IMG/M metagenome (GOLD analysis project Ga0209583, IMG submission 187201) | Freshwater sediment microbial communities in response to fracking from Pennsylvania, USA - Straight Creek_MetaG_SC_2014 (SPAdes) (version 2) | ecosystem: Environmental > Aquatic > Freshwater >... | reverse complement strand
CGGCACCCTGATCCCGTGGAGCCCGGACTTTCCTCCCTCCTCCAGCTTTCGCCATTGAGAAGAGCGGCCATCCGGCCGACTGACCGGGTGGGGTTAGGCTGGTGGGGGGGATTGGTCAACGGGGGTTGCGCTCTTCATCCTCCCCGCTCGCCGGGGAGGTGGGTCACGGCAGGCGAGACGGAGGGGTTGGTGGCAGTTTGAACTCGTGGCCGCCGACCCCTCCGTCGCTTCGCGCCACCTCCCCAGTCTTCGGCTGAGGAGGATAAGTGGGGTAATTCGGTGATAGTGCATTTAACTTAATTTAATGCCCTGTCACCGAAATTCACACTGTCACCGAAACTCTACCACCGAAATTTGAGTGGTGACCTGTGCGGAAATGATGTGGCGTGGGTGCATCGCTATGCCCTACTTCGCAAATCCACGATTAAGTCGCGCAAGAGTTTCACTGCGTGATAGCCAATGAACAGCCCGATCAGAAGGGCCGCGAGCGAGTCCAACCAGTAGAGCCTACCTGTGACGAGGATGATCACACCTGTCACGGCGACTGCCGCAGAAGCCGCAGCATCAGAAATTGTGTCCAGCATTACAGAGCGCATGTGCAGATCATCCTTGTCGTCATCGCCGCCCAGAACGAATGCCCCAATCAACATAGCGATGGTGGATAAGACGCTGACGATCACCACCGGCAGTGCTGCTATTTCCGGCGTGTTGCTCAGCAACCGCTGTGTGGCCATGACCACAACAAAAGCTGTTACAATCAACAAAAACAGAGCGTTGATCAACGCCACCACCGAGGTGGCTCTGGCATAACCATTGGGCTGCTGTTGGATGCGGATGGCAAGGATGCCAAGGCTGATCGCGGTTGCATCGGCGATATAGTCGCCACCAGCTGCGAGCACCCCCAAAGAATGCGAGGCGAGCCCGACAATCACCAGACCGGCGATCATCACCAGATTCAAGAGTAAGACCAGAATCAAACGGATTTCCTGTTTCATGCCTTAGGCATAGCATGGTCTGCGCGTTGTGCTGACGTAGCAGGCTTCACGGACCCCCTGCCCTTGTAAATTCCCCGCCACTCCCCATTTGTCGCAAGTTACCTTTGGGGGCTTTGGCCATGACTGCTACGATGACTGATGTTGAGATGGTTGCTACTTTGAAGCGACTCAAATGGATTGCGCGGTTCATGGATAATGGCTGGGGCATTCCGTTTACGCGGTTTCGCTTTGGCGCGGATGCTTTGTCGAGCATCATTCCTGTTGGCGGCGATGTCATCATGGTTTGCGCTTCGCTTTATCTGGTGATCAAGGCCTGGGAGATGGGCGCACCGCGGGCTTTGCTGGCGCAGATGCTGGCCAATGTGGCGGTGGAGGCCGGGATCGGCGCTGTGCCGGTGATCGGCGGCATTCTGGATGTGCTGTTTATGGCGAATGTGAAGAACATGGATTTGTTGACAGAATTTCTGCGACAAAAAGGCGTGGCAGTGGCGTGAGATTTTATCACTTGCTTGGTGGACAGGGCGCGTCAGTCCACTATGCTCAGGCCTATGACGAAAAATTGGATGTGGGCCGTTCTGGCTGTGGCGCTTTCGGGCCAAGCTGAGGCGCAAGAGCGGCAGTGGAGCCTTGATGCCACGGACCGGCAGGCGTTTCTGGTTTTTGGTGTGCCGGAAACTGACGACGTGGGCTTGAGTTTTTGGTGTGACATCGGCACCAACCGCATGGCCGCTTATTTGCCCGATAGCTTTGCCAAGTTGAAATCTGGCGAGCGCACGGTGATGACGCTCAGCGTTGACGGCAAGGGTTTTGCCCTGCCGGCCACGGCGGCGCGGGACCCGGGTTCAGGCCACGTCACGGTTGAAGCCAAGTTCAAGGCCAAGGATGCACTGATGAAGAACTTGGCCAATGGCGAAACGGTGGGGGTGAGCATCAAGGGGCATCATGCGACTTATCCTTTGGTTGATGCGGATTTTGAGGGTCTGTTGAATACCTGCGCGCAGATTGATACGGGGAATGGGCAGTAGCGCCTAGCCCGCCCGCAGCAACTTATGCAGCGTGGCTACGGTCGAGACATCGGCTATGCCGTCCACTAAGGCTTGTCTGAAATGGCGTTGGAAGGCTTCGACCACAATCTTGGTGCGGTTATCGAATGTGCCTGTCACATCAATTCCGTAACCGTACATCTTTAACAGACCTTGCAAGGCGGTGACGGGGTCTCCCTGATCGCCAAGTTGCAGAAAAGTTCCACTACTGATGGGTTCGGGCGTCACGTAATGGCCAATGTGTTTTCGGTGGAGAAAGTGCCAATCGAATTTCTCGCCCGGATCAATTTTGCGGCCGGGAGCGACGTCAGAATGGGCCAGTATATTGCGCGGTTTGATCTGCTTGCGGGTGATAATGTCTTGGCAGAGTGCTGCCACATGTTCCATCTGTTGTTCTGGAAAATCGGGATAGCCTAAAGTGTGGCCGGGGTTTTGGATTTCAATGCCGATGGAATGGGAGTTGATGTCTTCCATGCCATGCCATGACGAGACACCCGCGTGCCATGCGCGTTTGGTTTCATCGACCATTTGGACAATGGTGCCCAATTCATCCACCAGATAGTGGCAGGAGACTTCTGACGCTCTATCGCAAAGCCAATCGCAGGCGCGTTTTGCATCGCTCATGCCTGTATAATGCAAAATCAAGATCGAGACGCTGGCGCGCCTGTCATTGATGTTGGGTGAGCGTTTGACTTGATGCGGCAGCTTGGTGCCGATCACAATTCGTGGACCTTTTCGATCTCGGCATAGGCGGCATTGATGCGGGCCAGACGATCAGTCGACAAGCGCACCATCTCTGCGGGAACCCCGGCGGCAATTTGCTTATCGGGGTGGAGTTCTTTCACCAAAGACTTGTAACGTTTTTTCACTTCGGCGATTTTGCTGTCGGGTGCTATGCCGAGCACTTCAAAGGGATCATCGCGCAGTGCCACATGGCGGGCGCGCAGGCGCAGCCAGTCTGCACCTGCAAAACCAAAGATTTCAGAAACGGCTTCGAGATAGACAAGTTCATTGGGGTGGATCACGCCATCGGCCTTGGCGATGTGAAAGAGGCCGTCAATCACGCTTTCAAGCACATGGGATTTTGGGCCGAAAAGCTTGGCCACTTGGGCGGCATAGGATTCAAAGCCCGCTACATCCTGCTTGGCCATATTGAACACCCGGGTGACAGCGGCGCGGTCTTTCTCCGGCACGTGAAAGACTTCGGCAAAAGCCTGCACTTCATCATCGGTGACCACGCCATCGGCCTTGGCCATTTTTGCGCCCAGGGCAATCATGCCAATGGTGAAGGCCACGGATTTTTCAGGTGGTTGTGACGCGCCGGTGATGTCGCCCAAAGCGTTGCCCAAGCCGCCGCTTATGCCTTGGGCAAATTCTGTGATGCGGGACCAGACCGTCATTTAAACACTCTAGTAGATTCGTTGGTGGGCGGAAGACTTATGGTTTTTTGCGCCAGTAATAGAACATGTTGAAGACGGGCGTATCGCCATCCTGGCCACGGCCCAAACGTTGCTCGACATGCCAGGCGCGGCCCGCTGTCCAGGCTGTTGCCATCAAAACAGGAATGGCAACCAAGACCAGAAGGATTTGAATGAGCAGATCTGGAAAGCCCAGCATTTTCGAGAAGGCCCAGACCGAGGCAGCCGCTGCTGCACCGACAAGGCAAAAGGCCAATAAGGTGGCCCCCGCTGCGGCAAGAAAACTGCCAAAGGGGCTGAGTGCCTGCACTGATGCGCCGGGCTGTTTATCGGGCTTGATATATTCCTGTTCCATGCGCTTCATATGCCCGGCAGCCGCCAACTAATCAAGCCCGGGGAAGACTCACATATGATTCCAGTGATGGAAATTGGGCCAGATGTTGTCGGGGTAATAGGGGCCGAAATCGCCGGGGTGATCTTCGCGGACATCAAAATATGGCTTCATATCGGTCGTGAACAGGCTCTCTTGTTCATGTCCGTGGTGATGGTGATGGGCGTGATGCCAGTGGTGACATTGATGATGGTGGCGATGATGATGTGCTTCTGCTCCCGGGGACCACACAAAGCCCGCCATGGCGGCGAGCGCTGCTAAAATCAAAAGTCTCTTCATCACTTCAAACCTTCCTTGCCTGATTCCACTGGCAGACAGTGTGCCAGTTGTTCAACGGCAAATCCAGTTGCGCAGAATTGATCAATAGCCGCAGGGGCAGCAATGGCGATGATAGTTCACGCTGTAGGGATAACCCATGGGCCCGTCGCCATAGCCCGGGCCGTCATAACCGCCACCGCCGATGATGACATCGCCATAGGCGTTGGCACCGTATCCATAGCCACCGCCGCCATTATAATGGCCCAGTCCGCGCATCATGTGGTGGCCGTGCATGGGGAAATGGTTCATGTGGTAACCGCCTTCGCGGCCATTATGGAAACGACTGCGGAAGCCATAGCCGCCACCCATGTGGTCGTAAGCGCCACCCATGTGGCCTCGGTGGCCACCGAAATGCCCGCTGCGGTGTCCGCCGGCTTGTGCTGCAGACGCTCCTGCCAATGCGATTGTCAGTGCTAAGATCAATGTTTTCATGGTGTTTTGCCCCTTGCCTTTGTTATGATTAACATAGGTTAACGATTGTGACAAAATTGTGAAGGTGCGTTGGGTCAGGCTGCCGCAGTGTGGGCATCTGCCCCTAAGCCAATCATCCGACAGATGGCATAGGTCAAGTCGGCGCGGTTCAAAGTGTAGAAGTGAAAATCTGTCACACCTTCGCGTTCCAAAGCCTGAATTTGTTCGGCCGCGACCATGGCTGCCACAAGGTTGCGGGTTTCAGGCTCGGCATCAAGGCCGGCAAAGCGCTTGATCATTTCGGGCTGAACATGGGCGCCGCATTTGGCGGCGAACTCCTGAGCCTTGGCAAAGTTGGTGATGGGCAAAATGCCGGGGATCAATTTTATGTTGATGCCGCGTGCGGCAATGCGGTCGCGCAGCCGCAGATAAAATGCGTTGTGAAAGAAGAACTGGGTGATGGCTTGGGTTGCGCCATGGTCTGCCTTGTCGGCTAGAAAGGCCAAGTCCTCTTCGATAGAAACCGACTCGGGATGTTTTTCCGGATAGGCCGAAACGCTTACCTCAAAATTTCCGACCTCGCGGATGCCGCGCACCAGGTCAGCGGCGTTGCGGTAGCCATCCGGGTGCGGTGTGAAGCGCGCACCCACACCTTGTGGCGGATCGCCGCGCAAAGCCAGAATGTGACGCACACCTGCGGCCCAAAACTCCTTCAGCACATCATTCACTTCGTCTTTTGACGCACCCACGCAGGTGAGATGGGCGACCGGGGCCATGGTGGTTTCCTGCGCAATGCGGCGCACGGTATTCAACGTGCGGTCTCGCGTCGTGCCGCCTGCGCCATAGGTGACGGAGACAAAGCGCGGGATCAATGTTTCAAGTTTGCGCAGGTTGCGCCACAGGCTGACTTCGGCCTCGTCCGATTTGGGCGGGAAGAATTCGAAAGAAACGGAAATATTTTTGCTCACGCGCTGGCCCTTGCGGTTTGAGTTGAATGGGTTTGGACTTGCGGCAAGGCAGCGAGCCAGATGGAAACCGTGAGGCCGGCACCACTTTTCAGCCAAGGTGGTGGCAGCACTTTATGTTCGCGCAAGGTCAAACCGCTGCGGGCCAAAATGCCTGACATTTGCTCTGCCGAAACGCCCAAGCGGCGGTGGGCATGGGCGCTGCGCAAATCTTCCACCTCATGGGGGGCGAAATCCACAATCAACATCTGGCCGCCCGGCTTTAACACGCGGCGTGCTTCCAGCAATGCACGTTGCGGATCATCCAGAAAGTGCAGAACTTGATGGATGGAGATGAGATCAGCGGTCGCATCGGCAAAGGGCAGCGCATAAATATCGGCATGACGGATTTGGACGTGTTTCAAGCCAGCACGTTCGATATTGGCGCGAGCAATGGCCAGCATGTCGCGGCTTTGATCCACGCCCCAGAGTTGGCCGCCTTTCGCCGCAAAGAGTTCCAGCATCCGGCCCGTGCCAGTGCCCAGATCAAGAATGGTGTTGAACTTCGTCTGGCCCAGCATTGCAAGCATTGCGGCTTCAACTTCATCTTCCTGCACATGGAGCGAACGGAGTTTTTGCCATTCCACCGCATTGGCGGCAAAATAGTTTGCAGCCTGGGCTTGGCGTTGCTGACGGATTTGTTCAAGGCGCAACAGGTCTTCAGCTAAAATAGCATCATGGGCGGGAAGCATATCAACCAAAGCCCGAGACAGGGCTCCGCCCCTGCCCTCTTCACGTTGACGGAAAAGCACCCAATTGCCTTCCTTGTGGCGGGTGATCAGGCCTGCTTCTGTCATCAGCTTCAAGTGGCGCGAGACGCGCGGCTGGCTTTGGCTGAGAACATGGGTGAGCTCAGTCACATTCATTTCGCCATGCGACAGGGCAAAAAGTATACGTAACCGCGTCATCTCGGCCACTGCGCGCAAACCTGCTAAAAGTTCATCCATCACCACCTCGGTTCGTTATCAACTATATAAACATATCTTTATATAGATTGCAACGCTCGCCGTTTTTTGCCAAAATCGGTCGCAAATGATTTGGCGTTGGGGAAGTCTTGATTTTTTTGCAAAGACCTTCACATTGCCACAGTGTGAATTGACTATGGGCTTTGAAGCTCCGGCTTCAGTTGGATGGGACGCGTTAAAATGAATATCGATCGCCGCAAATTTCTTTTGGCAGCCAGCGCCTTGGCGTTTGGCATCAGCGCTGCTGAGGCCGCAGGTGCGGCGGGCCCAGCCGATGAGTATGTGCACCAGGTGGGTGTGGATGTTCTGGCGCTTGCCAAGGGTGGACACCGGGGAGACCGGGCTTTACAGCGGCGTTTTGCAAGCCTGCTCAACCGTTATATCAACATTCCCGGTGTTGCCAATTTCGCTTTGGGGCCGGCCAAGCAGACTTTGCCTGCGGGCGACAAGGCCAAGTTTTATGATCTTGTTTCAAACTACGCCGCCGCTCTGTTTGTCTGGTATGTGCAGGATTTTCAAGGTTCCGATCTGAAAATCGGGGCTTCAGCAGAACAGGGCAAATTCACTACGGTTGACAGCGCGATCGTTGGCACAGGCGAACAATTGCGCTGGCGTGTGACGGGTAGCGCGGGGGGGTACCGGATCGCCGACATTAATGTGAAAGGTGTTTGGCTTTCGATTGCCATGAAGAAAATGTTTGAAGATGCTTTGAACGCATCGCATGGTGATTTTGAGCCGCTCTATGCTAAGCTGAAAGAAGCGGAGACTTGGTAATTTACCTTGTCTTAACCACCAACGGCTGAAACAAGGGGAGAGAGCTCGAATCATGATTTCACGCCGCTATTTCCTTGGGCTTTTGCCTTTTGTCTTTGCTTTGCCTGCGCGGGCGAATGATCACCCATCTGTGGTGTTCATGAGCCGGGTGGGTGAAGAGCTTTTGCACGCGCATCGGCAGGGTACTGTTTCAGCCTTCATGCGGGTCATCGAGCGCTATGCCGATATGGAAGAGATCTCGTCGGAATCGATTGGTTCTTATGAAGTGCCCAGCGGGCAGGATGCGCGCTATCGGCGCGGCGTTGCGGCTTTCATTTCGCGCTATATGGCTGAACAGAGCCGCAATTATCCCATCGCCAAGTTTGAGATCGGTGAGGCGACTGTCGACAAGGACAAGAATGTTCTCGTCGCATCCACCGTCTATATGATGGCTGGGCAGACCTATACAGTGAGCTGGAAACTGAACTGGACTGGTGGCACCTATAAGATTGCAGATGCGCGCTTTCTAGGCTTCTCGATGACAGGCCAAGAGAAAAGTCTGTTCACCTCCTATATCGCCAAGCATGAAGGCGATGTGAATGCTTTGATTGTTGCGCTGAACCGATAATGTTGCAAATTTTGCGCTGGGCGGCTGTGATCATGCTGGTCGTGGCACTTGCATCCTGTTCCAGCGGGCGGCGCGAAGCGGCCTTTACGCTGGAAGGTGTAAGCGCACCCGAGGGTGTTTGTGCGGTCAATCCGCAGCAGTTCGGCAAAGCAGAACCTATTCCTGATTTCCGCGAAGGCAATGGCTGCGGCATCAACAACGGCTTTCGCGTATTCACAATTGGTGATGTTGGTTTGTCCCCGGAAGCGATGATCACGTGTGACTTGGCGGATGCTTTGAACACGTGGATTGCCAGTTCGGTTCAGCCCACGGCGCAGGCGGTTTATGGACAAAAGGTTGTCTCGTTCAAAGTGGCCGCGTCTTACGCTTGCCGTCCGCGCAATAATGTGCGTGGTGCCAAGCTTTCGGAACACGGGCAAGGCGATGCGATTGATATTGCGGCTTTCACCTTGGCAGATGGACGCGAAGTTAATGTGCTCACCAATTATTATGGCAACGCACAAGACCAGCGCTTTTTGCGCACGGTGCGTGGCCAAGGCTGTGGGTTATTTCATACCGTGCTGGGGCCCGGCTCAGATCCCTATCACCGCGACCACATACACTTGGACCGCCAACGCGAACGCCGTGGCGGCGGGCCATATTGCCATTAGGCTTGCCAAGCATCTGATTCCCAGCATAGTCTCAGACCGCTTCACAAAACTGTCAGACACATGGCGGGCGAGGCAGGGAGGGAAATTTGAAATTTATTCTTTTGCTCATTCCATGCCTTTTGGCATTGGCTGTGCCGTTTTATAATGTGGTTGATCCACATCTATTCGGCTTTCCCTTTTTCTATTGGTTCAATTTGTTGCTGGTGCCGGTTTCGGCGCTGTTCATCTATGCGGCTGACAAAGTGGAGAGCGGCAAATGAGCGGGCTCAATGTGACGGCAACCATCGTCTTCGTGGCGTTTTTCGCTTTGGTGACGATCATGGGTTTTTGGGCTTCGCGCTGGAAGGCTGGCGATCTTTCGCAGCTTGATGAATGGGGCTTGGGCGGGCGGCAGTTTGGGCCGTGGGTCACCTGGTTTCTGCTCGGGGGTGATCTCTATACAGCGTATACGGTGATTGCGGTTCCCGCTCTGGTTTACGCTGTGGGTGCCTATGGTTTTTTTGCCGTGCCCTATACGGTCCTGATTTACCCACTGATCTATCTCCTCATGCCACGGCTGTGGAATGTGTCAGCCCGGCACGGCTATGTGACGGCAGCTGATTTCACCTATGGTCGCTATGGCAACAAGGGGTTGGAGCTTGCCGTGGCCATCACTGGCATTCTGGCCACCATGCCCTATATCGCGCTGCAACTTGTTGGCATGGAAAAAGTTATTCAGGCGCTTGGTTTTTCCGGCGAAGGCTATCTGGCGCATCTGCCGCTCACCGTGGCCTTTGTCATTCTCGCACTTTATACTTATTCATCTGGTTTGCGCGCGCCTGCTCTCATCGCCTTTGTCAAAGATGCGATGATCTATGTTTTCGTGATCGCCGCTGTGGTGATTATTCCGTATCAGCTTGGTGGCTTTGCCAATATCTTTGAACTTGCGGGCAAGGCTTTTGAAGCCAAGATTGCGGCCAATGCGGCGCTGGTCCCACCGGTTAAAACGGCTATGGGCCTGACGCTGCTGCCACAACAAGTGATGCCCTTTATGACGTTGGCGCTGGGTTCGGCTTTTGCCTTGTTCATGTATCCGCACGCGCTGACGGGTGTGCTTTCGGCATCATCACCACGCGCCATTCGATTTAATGCCATGACCTTGCCTGCCTATTCGTTGGTACTGGGTCTCATTGCACTTCTGGGTTTGATGGGCCGGGCTGCTGGCATTGATGTTAAAAACCCGCAGGATGTGGTGCCGCAATTGTTTTTGAAAATGTTTCCGGATTGGTTTGTGGGTTTTGCCTTTGCGGCCATTGCCATCGGCGCTCTGGTGCCCGCAGCGGTGATGTCTATTGGTGCGGCCAATACGTTTACGCGCAATATTTGGCGGCCTTTCATTAACTCCGACATGAGCGGCGATCAAGAAACGGCGCTGGCCAAGATGATGTCTCTCATTGTGAAGCTGGGTGCTTTGGCTTTCATCTTCTTCATCCCCACGCAATATGCCATCGACTTTCAACTTCTTGGCGGCGTGGTGATGATCCAGATTTTCCCGGCGATGGTGTTTGGGCTTTACACAAGGCGCATCCACGGCATGCCTTTGCTGATTGGTTGGATCATTGGGTTGCTCACTGGCATCTTTCTGGCCTGGGGGCCGAAGTGGACACCGATGTGGCCAACGCCTGCAGGCTTTTCGATTTACATTGGGTTATTCTCTGTTGCTGTGAATGCCATTGTCACCGTGGTCTTGTCTTTCATTCTGCCCAACACGGGCTTTGATGAAACCAAGCCGCAAGACTTTGAGGATGGTGCAACTTTGCCACCGCATGTGCACCAGCCGGAGCCTGTGTTCTAAGTTTGACGCGTCATCACTTGTGCTTTGCGTCCGAACCAGACGCAGGCGACAACGATGAGCGCGAAGATGATGGCGCGTAAAGTGATTGTTTCGCCAAGAATGACGCTTGCGGCGATCAGTGACATAAAAGTTTGGAGAAGCTGCACTTGCCCCACTTTGGCAATGCCCCCCATAGCGAGGCCCTTGTTCCAGGCAAAAAAGCCGATCAGTTGGCTCATCAGGCCTAGGTAAGCAAAGCAGGACCAGCCAATCACACTTTCATGTCCGCTCAGTTGGCGCGACAGATAGAATGTCATCGGCAAAGTGATCGGCAAGGCCAGAAGCAGCGCCCAGCAGATCACCTGCCAGCCGCCAAGTTTCTTTGAAAGTTGCCCTCCCGCTGCATAGCCCATGGCCGCAGCGATGACCGCCAGCAGCAACAGGATGTCGGCGGCATGAAGCTCAGTGCCGCCATCCCACAACGCAAAAACAACGACAGCACTGGAGCCCGCGATGCTCCAGGCCCAAAAGGCGCGCGAGGGTCTCTCATGGGCAAAAATAGTGCTCATCAAAGCTGTGGCCAAAGGCAAAGCGGCCAGAACGACTGCGGCATGTGATGCCGGGGCTGACCGCATGGCAATGGCTGACAGAATAGGGAAACCGAAAATCACGCCTGCGACCACAAAAAGCAATTGCTTCAGATCATGCTTGTCGGGCCGGGTTTGGCGGGTGACCAGCAACAATGGCAATGCCACTGCGGCCGCGACGACGGTGCGCCCGATTGACAAGAACAGCGGATCAAACTCGCGCACGGCGAGGCGCGTCAGCGGCAGCGTTAAGGCAAAAATAGCCACGCCCACAAAGCCGAGCCAGAGGCCCTTCACGTCTTGTTGCAATAAATATCCTTCCTTTGGTTTGACATAAATACCAGCTATAGACACGCATAGACTGCGCCACATTACAGGATTCTATGGAACAGGCCTCCGCCCGCAAAGTTCGTTTTTCCTATTCGACTGCCGATCAGCCGTTCCTGCAACGTGCCATTATCCAAGCGATTGAGAAAATTGGCGGGCAGCTCAAGTTGAAAAAACTGTATCTGCGCCATCAAGAAAATATGCATCGTGGCGAAAGTTTTTTTGACAGCGCGATAAACTTATTGCGGATCAATGTGGAGTTTGATCCTGCGGCTCTTGCCGCTGTGCCCCGCCAAGGGCCTGTGGTGTTTATCTCCAATCATCCTTACGGCGTTTTAGATGGCATCACACTCACCTGGCTTGCGCTCAAGGTGCGGCCTGACACGCGAGTTCTGGCGGGGGCGGTTTTGTGCCAGGATGAAAATGCGGCCAAGCATCTCCTGCCAGTGGACTTTGCGCCGACGCGCGAAGCCCGCGAGATCAATGTGAATTCAAGACGCATTGCGCAAGAAACTTTGCGCAATGGTGGTGCTGTTGGGATTTTTCCGGGCGGTGGGGTTTCAACTTCCGAACGCCCACACAAGGGCACAGCGGTTGATCTGGCATGGGCGCCGTTTACCGCCAAGTTGATCAGCATGGCCGAGGCGACGGTGGTTCCGGTGTTTTTTACGGGGCAGAATTCGCGGCTGTTTCAGATCGCCAGCCATTTGAGTTTAACGCTACGACTTTCGCTGGTGTTTCGTGAAACGGCGCGGCGCATCGGAACCGATTTGAAAGTGCGCGTGGGCAAGCCCATTCCTTATTCTGAGATTGCGCAGTTCAGCAATCGTGACGAGATGATCCGCGAGTTGCGTAAGCGCACCTATGCTTTGGCGCGGCCTTCGGATGTGATTGGCTCTTCGCATGATCTGCATTTGCGCCAAGGGCGCATCAAAGGCTGGAAACAGAGCGGCACGGAATGATGATCACGCTTGCGTGAATCACAGTGCGGCCTCATCTTGCCCCCGGACGGAGAAGGTTTGGGGTGACCATGCGGAAACTGATCTGTACACTGATCATGGGAGTGGCTTTGCTTGGCCCTCCGGCACAGGCCAGCGGCTGTGCTGCTGAAGGCACTGTGCAAAGTGCGGCTTCGGCCTTCATGGTGGCGGCGCGGCACGGCTCTGCGCAAGGCTTTTCATCGGCTGCGGCGCGCTATACGGATTTGCGGCGCTTGGCGATGTTTGCACTGGGGCCTTATCGGCGTGACTTGCCTTCGGAAATGGAAGGCCATTATATTTCATTGGCACGTGGTTTTATGGGTCGGTTCATGGCCAGCCACTCTTCTGGGCTTTCAGGTGGAACGATAACGATTACGTCGTGCAGCGTCAGCAACGGCAATACCACCGTGGCGGGGCGGTTGAATTCGGGCAGTTCGGTTGTCTTTCGGCTGGCCGCAAACGAGCGTATTGAAGATGTGAGTGTGTCTGGCATATCAATTGCGCAGGCCCTGCGCAGCAAATTCACCGGCGTTATCCGTGACAATGGCGGTGATATTAACGCCTTAATCAGTTATTTGGAACAATGAGTTGTTGGCGTGTTAGGGCGGGATTTTAGCGTCCTCAATTCTGCCACAAGTGAAAAGCAATTCACGAAAAACATGGGATCGAAAATGAAATCAACACATCTTGCTGCAGCGCTTCTGGCGCTTTCACTTTCGGCCTGCACTTCCGATCCCTTCACAGGCGACCAGCAGGTTTCAAAAACGGCCATTGGCGTTGGTGCCGGGGCTGGCGTTGGTGCGATTGCCGGTGCCATCATCGGTTCGGCGGTGAGTGCTGATGCGCGCAAGGCTGCGCTGATTGGTGCCGGGCTTGGCGCGCTGACCGGCGGCGGCATTGGCCTTTATATGGATAACCAGGAAGCCAAGCTGCGCAAGCAATTGCAGGGCACGGGGATTTCGGTGACGCGGGTTGGCGATTCCATTGTTCTCAACATGCCTTCCAATGTGACTTTCGCGACCAACCAGTCGGATGTTAAGCCACAGTTTTATGATACGCTGAATTCAGTGTCTCTGGTCTTCAAGGAATATAAGCAAACTTTGATCAATGTGGTGGGCCATACGGATTCCTCCGGCGATACCAATGCCAATTATGATCTTTCGCGTCGGCGAGCAGCTTCTGTGGCGCAGTATCTTTCGGCCCAGCAGTTGGACCCGAACCGCTTCTCGGTTGAAGGCCACGGCGCCAATGATCCCATCGCTTCCAATGCCACGGCTTCGGGCAAGGCGCAGAATCGCCGCGTTGAAATCACCATTCTGCCTTTGACCTGATTTTGAGCGAGGTGCGCTTTACAGTTTCCTTCGGCGGCCTCACGCATGAGAGGGCCTTTGAGGTGATGGACCTGCTTGAGGGCGATTTCCGTCTTGACGCGCTGGCCGTCAGCATCAACGAAACCGATGAGATGCGCGCCTTGTGGGAAACTGTTGCATGGTTTGCCACGGAAGTTGAAGCGCATGAGGCTTCTCGATTGATGGCCCTGCCCCATGTGACGATTGGCCCGGTGCCGAACCGCGATTGGGTGCGTGAATCCTTGGCGGGCCTCGGCCCTGTGTCGGCCGGGCGGTTTCATCTCCATGGCTCGCATGATCGTGGCATTCAACACAGTGGCGTCGTATTGGAGATTGATGCGGGCACGGCCTTTGGCACGGGACATCATGGGACGACTTTGGGCTGCCTTCTTGCTTTGGATGAGATTGTGAAGCGGCGGCGGCCTCGGCGTATTCTTGACCTTGGCACGGGCACAGGCGTTCTCGGGCTGGCTGCCGCCAAGCATTTGAAGCGGCCGGTTCTGGCCACGGATATCGATCCGGTGGCAGTTGGCGTTGCCATAGACAATGCACGGCGCAATGGCGCTTTGCCATGGTTCAAAGGCTGCACGGCGGCGGGGCTGCATCACATTGCCATTCAGCGCGCAGCACCTTTTGATTTGATTTTTGCCAATATTTTGGCACGGCCTTTGGCCTCGCTCGCACCCGGCCTTGCCAAAATGCTGAGCCCCGGCGGGCAGCTCATTCTTTCCGGCCTGACTGTTGATCAATTGCGCTGGATCAAAGCCTGCTATGTCAATCAAGGGCTGGTGGTGGCACAGGTGATCCAGAGCGGCAATTGGATTGCGCTGGTGATGGGCTGCAAAAGGTCACCAAAAAACATAAAAGCCCCGCACTTCGTTTCAAAGCGACGGGGCTTGGATATTTACAGAATGCTTAGCCGTGCTTGGCCCAGACGCGCGAATGAATATCACCACGCGACATGCCGATATCGGCCAGGAGACGATCATCAAGTTTGTGCAATTGGCGCACGGCCCGTGTGCCCGCCACAAGGTTCTTCATCCGCAGCATAAGACCCGGCGATGCGCCAAAACCCGCATTGCGCACTGTTGCCCGGTCTAAACTTATCAACGTCATCTTACTCTCCAAAATATTGCAACGCACACATTAACATGCAACAGACGCATAACATTCGTTTCTTGCTGTTTTGATCAATATTCAATAATTACAGCAATATTATGACGGCAACCGTCTCGTTTCTAAGGCTTTCTCTGGTCCAGAGGTGTTAAAATGGCGTTAATTCCTACTCAGTCATGCATATTTGGCAACTCTTATCTCGCAACTGCGTTATCGCCTATTCGATTTTGTAAAGTGGATGTCGAACGAAGTTGTGCAAGCGTGCTAAGAGCGGCCAAAATCAATAATCGTTGAGGAATATGATGATCCCTTCCAGCCCCGCTGCCAAATTGTCTCACCTCCGCGTGGTCCTGAAAGCGCAAAAACTTGCGGGCTTTGTGGTGCCGCGGCAGGATGAATTTCAGGGTGAATATGTGGCGGCCTATGCCGAAAGGCTCAAATGGCTCACCGGGTTTTCCGGCTCTTGGGGCACAGCCATTGTTTTGGCACGCAAAGCGGCGCTGTTTGTGGATGGGCGCTATACCACGCAGGTTCGCAAAGAAGTGAGCGCCAAAGCGTTTTCATTTCATCATCTGATGGACGCGCCGCCGCAAGCTTGGTTGAAGACTCAGCTCAAGAAAGGCGATGTTTTGGGTTTTGACCCGTCGCTTCTGACCGTGGCCGAAGCGCGACGTTATGCGCAGGCCTGTGCCGAGGTGGGGGCCAAGTTTATGCCCGTGTCCAAGAACCTTGTTGATTTGATTTGGCAAGACCAGCCCACACGTTCGCAAAAGCCTTTGTTTGTGCAGCCCCTCAAGTTTGCGGGCAAGACAGCCAAGGCCAAGCTCAATGATATTGGCGCGGAATTGAAGAAGAGCCGAAGCGAAGCTGTGTTCATCGCGGAGCCATCTTCTGTCGCGTGGCTATTTAATCTGCGAGGAAGCGATGTGCCGTTCACACCGGTGGTTCTGGCTTATGCTCTGGTGCACCAGAAGGCCAAGGCGGAGTTATTCATTGAAGAAGAACGTTTGCCCCCCGATGTGAGAAAAGCGCTGCGGCCGATTGCTGATGTTTACGCGCCTGCCCTTTTGGTGCAGCGGTTGAAAAAACTGTCGCGCAAGAAAATTGTGCTGGATGAAAATTCCGCGCCCGAAAAAGTGCGGCAGATTTTAGTATCTGCCAAGGCGCTGGTCAGTTTTGCTGCTGATCCCTGCACGATGCCTAAAGCACAGAAGAATGTGGTTGAAGCCCAAGGTGCACGTGATGCGCAGATTCGTGACGGCGCGGCGCTGTCAAACTTCCTGCATTGGTTTTCGGTTGCGGCGCCGCTGGGCCAACTAACTGAGGCTGATGCGGCGGCAAAGTTGAAAGCCTTTCGGCAAGCGACCGGGGTTCTGGTTGATCTCTCGTTCGAAACCATTCCAGCATCTGGCCCCAATGCTGCCATTCCGCATTATCATTTACCGCCGGGCGCTGGCCGCAAGATCAATATAGATGAAATTTTCCTGATTGATTCAGGCGGGCAATACCGTGACGGCACAACGGATGTGACGCGCACGGTCATCATCGGCAAACCGACAGAAGAAATGAAAGACCGTTTCACCCGTGTGCTGAAAGGCATGATAGCGCTTTCATTGCTGCGCTTTCCCGTGGGCACAACCGGTGCCCATATTGATGCTTTGGCGCGGGCAAATCTCTGGGCGGCTGGTTTGGATTTTGATCACGGCACAGGGCACGGAGTGGGCAGTTTCTTGTCAGTGCATGAAGGGCCTGCGCGGATTTCTAAGGCAAGCCACGTGGCGCTGAAGCCTGGGATCATTTTATCCAATGAGCCCGGTTATTATAAGCCCGGCCACTTTGGTATTCGCATTGAGAATTTGCTGTTGGTGGAAGACGCCAAAGCCATCGAGGGCGGCGAGCGCAAGATGATGGGATTTGAGACGTTGACGTTCGCGCCGATTGATCGTGCATTGATTGAAACAAAATTGCTTACCCGCGACGAGTTACATTGGCTGGATCAATATCATGCTCTGGTGTTGAACAAGCTTGGCCCTTTGATGGAAGGCGTGGCGTTGGCTTGGTTGCGGGAGGTTTGCTTGCCCTTCACGCATGGTGCGTCTCAACTTGTCGGTCTGCCGAACAACGCGGCGTAGAGCTTCTTGTCGCGGCCATAAACGTCGGTGCGGAATTCGATGCCGTTTTCGCTGGAGAAGGCCGTGGCATAAACCAGATGGACGGGAACGGGTTTGGGTAGATCGACGCGTTGGTTTTGCCCGCCCGCCCAGGCCGCATCCACTGCTGCTTTGTCCATGCCGACGCGTTGTAACATCGCATAGGCCAGTTCGTCCGGTTGTGAGAGGCGGATGCAGCCGTGGCTGAAGGCGCGTGTGGTGTTGAAGAATTTGTCTTTGGCAGGCGTGTCATGTAGGTAAATGTTAAATCGGTTGGGCAGCATGAATTTCACTTTGCCAAGGGCATTCTTCGGTCCTGGCTTTTGGCGGAAGGTGAAGGGGAATGAACTCGTGGCACTATATTGCGCCCAATTGACGGAACTCCAGTCAGCCAGTTTGCCGCCAGCATAAAGTTCAAACTCTTCGGCATAGGCATTGGGGTTAGCTTGCAACTTCGGCAACATTTCACCCGTGGCAATATTATACGGCACCGTCCAATAGGGATTGAGTTCAATATATTGCATGGCGCCGGAAAACTCTGGCGTTTGGGTGGCCACGGCGCCGACCACAACATTCATCCGGTCCACCACAGTATTGGCGATCACATGTTCCAACTCAAAGCCCGCGATGTTGATGAGGAAATGTTCATCGCCCAAGTTGTCCGGCATCCAGCGCCAACGTTCCATGTTGATGATGATCTGTTTCTGACGCTCTTGGGGCGAGACATTCATGGCAATGATGGTTTGTTTTCCGAGAAGACCTTTGGCTTCAAGCCCGTGGCGGATTTGGAATTTGACTACAGCGGCGGCGAGCGCCTTATCATAACTGGCCGAAGCGCCATCAGCGCCCTCAAAATCACCTGTTAGTGTGAGAAGGCGACGAATTTCTGGCACACGCGGATCATTGCCGCCGGGCGTGGTTGAAGGCCCTGCCCCAATCACTGGCCACGCGAGGCCTTGATTGATCGCGTCCGTATAGAGTTTGAGCATTTTCTTCAAGGCTTGATAGTGTGGATTTTTGGATTCAAAGCTGTTGAGGAATTTATTGGTGTCCGCCGATCGGCTCATATCGGTGATCAAACGCAATTCATCGACGGTTTTGGGATTGCGGAAAAGATTGGGATCGACCTTCTGGGGTGTGACACGGCCGATCTTGATGTCGGTGGCATAAGCGACAAAAAATGCCGTGAAATAGAGTTCGGCCTTGGCAGCCTCTGCGGCATCGCCAGTTTGGGCTGCGGCTTTCATGAGCTGCAATGTTTCCAACGGATAGTCCTTGCCGTTCAAGCCATCATAGGTGGCATTGCCGACCCTGGCGATAAACTGATCCATGCGGGCTGTGCCCACCCAATAGGCGGCGGCGTGATTGGTGACATAATGGGCAGTGAGTGCCGCCCGCAGGCGTTCAATCGGCAGTCCCAAGCGCTGGCCGCTGCTGAGCAAGCCTGCCACTTGGCCCTGCACTGCGTTTGCGTCCTGGGCCAAGCCTGGCTGTGCCCAACACCAAAACAAAACGAAAAACAGGGCCTGAATGAATTGACGCATGAACTGCCTCTCCCGACTCGCGGATAGTCTATCACACGTTGAGCAAAAGGAATTCACGCTCCCAAGACGAAATGGTGCGGCGGAAATGCTGCATCTCTTGATACTTCACATCATTATAGGCTTCACAGAATTGTTCGCCCAAAATCTGCCGTAACACTTTGGTATAGGAAAGCTTGTCCAATGCTTCATCAAGGCTGATGGGCAGCGTGTGGGCATAGCGGTAAGCGGAGCCTGTGACAGGTTCAGAGGGTTTCACTTTTTCCGTCATGCCCAAATAACCCGCAGCCAGCGACGCCGCGAACGCGAGATAGGGATTTGAATCGGCTCCGGGCACACGGTTTTCGACGCGTAGGTTCGCAGCGTCGGATGCAGGGACACGCAGCGAAACCGTGCGGTTGTCGATGGCCCAGTGGACATTGGTCGGGGCATCTGAATCCGGCACCAAACGGCGATAAGAATTGACGTTGGGCGCCAACAGCGGCAGGGCGGCCGCCATATAGCGTTGCATGCCGCCGATATGATTGAGGAAGAGCTTGGAGGGTTTTCCATCGCGGCCCGCAAAAATTGTCTTGCCGGTTTTGAGATCGAGTACTGATTGATGGATATGCATCGAAGAGCCCGGCTCATTTTCATGGGGCTTGGCCATGAAGGTGGCGTAGACATCATGTTTCAAAGCCGCTTGGCGCACGGTACGTTTGAAAAGGAACACCTGATCGGCCAGTTCCAACGGATCGCCATGATTGAAGTTGATCTCCAACTGGGCTGGGCCTGCTTCATGCGAGAGCGTATCGACATCCAACTCCTGGGCTTCGCACCAATCATAAATATCTTCGACGATCGGGTCAAAATCATTGGCGGCGTCGATGCCATAAGCTTGCCCGCCGGACTCTTTGCGGCCTGAGCGGCCCACGGCGGGATCCAATGGATAGTCCGGGTCGAGATTCTTTTTCACCAGATAAAATTCAAGTTCGGGCGCGATGATCGGCTTCCAGCCCTTGGCTTTGTAGAGATCGAGAACGCGACGCAGCACATGGCGGGGTGAAATGGTGACAGGTTCGTCATTCAAATGATAGGCATCGCAGATCACTTGGGCGGTGGGTTCGGTGTACCACGGCACGATACGGATCGTATCCACATCGGGCTGCATGTAAATGTCGATGGCGCTGTCGCTGACGGCTTCTGTGTCAGATACAAAGCGGCCATTGATGGTCAGGGTGAAGACTTCTTCGGGCACGCGCAGACCATTCGAACGGTTGCCTTTCAAGAATTTCTTGGGCGGCAAGATTTTGCCCCGCGCTGTGCCGGACATATCGGCAACAAGGCACTCAACCTCGCTGATCTTGTTGCTGTCGATAAAATCTTCAAACTTGGCTTGGTTCATGACACATCATGGGTTGTTGACGGGACTTGAGCTTAGCCTGCCCCGTTGACGCAAGCAAATCAGGCCCGCTATCACAGTGCATGAGCAATTCCATTCTCGCCGCATCCTACTATCAAGCCACGGCCAACTGTGTTGTCAAAACCCACAGGCTTGACGGCGATCAATCGGTCGATGTTGTGGTGATCGGGGCTGGCTATACGGGGCTTTCGGCAGCGCTGGAACTGGCTGAAGCGGGTTATAAAGTTGCTGTTTTAGAAGCAGAAACCATCGGCTTTGGCGCATCTGGCCGCAACGGTGGGCAGATTTGTACCGGCTTTTCGCCGGGCCAAAGCCGATTGGAAGGCCAGCTCGGCAAAGCGGACGCGCGGGCCTGCTTTGCTTTGGCCGAAGAGGCGAAAGTGTTGATTGAGCAGCGCATTGCCAAATATAAAATCAATTGCGATCTCACCTGGGGTTATATGCATTGCATTCCCAAAGCACATCAGTTTGGCGATCTCGAAGCTTGGGCGGCGGAATATGAGGCCTTGGGCTATGGTGGCAACACGCTGCTCAGCAAGGCTGAGCTTGAGGCCAAGCTGGGCACAACACTTTATCACGGGGCTTTGCGGGAATCGCGCGCCGGGCATTTTCATCCGCTCAACTATTGTCTGGGCCTTGCGGATGCCGCGATCAAGGCGGGGGCTCTGATTTATGAGAACACGCCGACTGTGGAAATTGATACGGGCCCCGCGCCCTTTGCCCGCACGGCGCTGGGCAAGGTTTCAGCCAAATTCATGATCATTGGCGGCAATGCTTATCTGGGCCGCGCCGTTCCTGCGCTCTATGGGCGGGTGATGCCGGTGGCCAGTTATATCATTGCCACAGAACCTCTGGGCGAGAACCGTGCCAAGGCTTTGATCGCGGATAATGACGCGGTGGCCAATACCAATTTCATCGTCGATTATTATCGCCGCTCAAAAGATCACCGCCTGCTCTTTGGTGGGCGGGCCAGCTATTCCGGCATGATGCCTGCGAACCTGGGGGAATATATGCGGCCGCGCATGACCCATGTTTTTCCGCAGCTGAAGGACGTCAAGATTGACCATGCTTGGGGTGGCTCTATCGCCATCACGTCCAACCGCCTGCCCGATTGCGGTCGGCTTTCGCGCACGGTTTATTACGCCCACGGCTATTCCGGCCAAGGCGTGGCGTTGGCCGGGCTTTATGGAAAGTTGATGGCCGAAGCTGTCCGTGGCACAGCGGAGCGGTTTGATCTGATGGCCCGCGTGAAGCACTTGCCCTTTCCCGGTGGGGCGCTGCGCACCCCGCTTTTGGTGGCGGCGATGGCCTATTACCGGATCAGGGATGTTTTGAGTTAACACCCGCGAACTGCGCCAAATCACTTTGCAGCTCACCATAGCCCGTGAAGCGATATTCATAGGTGAGGCCCAGTTTTGCAGCGGCGGCCTTGGCCTTAGCTTCCAATGTTTCATCTTTGGTCTGCGCCAGATAGACCAGCTTTTCATAATGCTGAAAATAGTCGGGCAATAGTTCTGGATGTTTGTCCAGACCAAGACCCTCCCACATCAGCTTATCAAAATGCCGCGCCAGATAATCTGTCAGAAAAAAGCTGCGCATGTCTTCATCGGCGCGTTTTTCGAAAGCGGCGTTGCCAGAGTAGAAGGCATAACAATGCGGGCCTTGAATGCGGGCCACGCCCTCTTCTGCCAGCATCTGATCAAGCTGGCCGCCTGTGCCGCAATCGCCATATAAAACGAAGATCGTTTTATATGCAGGTTTGTTGGCGCGGATCTTCTCACGCAGGGCGGGCACGATGAATTGCGGCGTGTTGTGCCATTTTGCGGGCAAGCACTGAATATCAAAGATCGGCCAGCTCTGGGTTTCGATCACATCAACAATCTCACGGGCCAGTGCCCCACAGGCTAAAAGCAGGATTTGGGCGCGAGGCGCGCTGCGTTCAAACGTTTGCGAGGGATGGAGATCCATATCATTCAATTTTGGCAACCCTCCTTCATCCTTCATTTACTTTGGCCGAAGCTTCGGCTGAATTTTGGCGTCTTAACTACACAGCAACCATACTCGCGTTTCTCGGTCGAAAGCCAGCAGGTCTGTCCAATTGCAAATGTCTATTTTAGGGCACGTTAAGAGGTTCCGCGTAGTTTGACTTCAAGTTCAACGGCATGAGGCCTTTGAACGGTGCTGATAATAAAACTGGAGAGTTTCATATGAAGAAGTTTCTTAAAGACGACTCGGGCGTGACTGCAATTGAATACGCACTCATTGCTGCTGCCATGGGCGCTGGCTTGATCGCCATTACACCAACCCTGTTGACCTCAGTTACTGCCAAGTTCACGACTATCAATGGTTACTACAAGTAATCGATTGGCTGCCTCGCAAGGGGCAGCCGATTGTTTCAGAAAAGCGCCGATTTGTTCGGCGCTTTTTTTATTGTGTCGCTCGTTACTTTTTCAGCATCGGATTGCGCTCAATTAGAACTTTGGGCTTCAGTCGGCGCTTTGGAACAAAAATTTTGTTCAATCAATTATCAACTATAATCAATATTCTCATTCAAAAGCTGAGAAGCCAATCGAATTGCCGTCGTTAATTTCAATCCGCGTTAAGAGGTTTCGCTTAATTTCAGAGCAGAGCTAAAACTAAATATTGTTGCGTGCTTGTTGATCTGTGCTGCCAAGTTGGAGAGATAGAGATGAAAAACTTTTTAAAGAACGAAGCAGGCGTTACGGCCATTGAGTACGCACTTATTGGTGGTGCCGTAGGTGGCGGACTTGCAATCGTCAGACCCGCATTGTTTGCTGCCGTTAAGAATACGTTTGGCGTTACCTTCGTTGGCTATTTCACCTAGACAACTTGGCCGTCTCAAATAAATTGCGCAGAAGGCAACAAGCCTGGTTTTCTGCAATTGGTATGGGTTTCGGCAAAAACCTATGAGCCCCTGCACACATTGAGGGCGTATTTCGTCTCCAGTTGCAATATGTCATCAACTATAACCGAATTTTGTTTTTTTAAGTTGCAATATCCATAAAATACACTCATAAATTTAGCTTATATTAAGAGATTTAGCTCAGCAAGGTGACATGCGATAGCCGGGAAATCTGGCTTGCATGATCAACTTGCGTGGAGTTGGATATGAAGACGTTTTTGAAAAATGAAATCGGTGTGACTGCAATTGAATATGCGCTCATCGCCGCTGCAATGGGCGGGGCGCTTATTTCTGTATCGCCCACTTTACTCGCCGCTGTGAAGGCGAAGTTCACCGTCATCAAGGGTTACTTCAGCTAACAGCTGCTAAATCTAGCCGTGCGCTTGCTACTTCAGAGCCATTTGATTGTGTTTGCGCAAAATCAGGGCTTTGGCGGTTTCGACGGCCACAGCGGCATCGCGGCAATAGGCATCAGCGCCCACGGCCTTGGCGAATTCTTCGTTCAAAGGCGCGCCACCGACGAGGACGATATAGTCATCACGAATGCCTTTTTCCTTCATCGTATCGATCACCACTTTCATATAAGGCATCGTGGTGGTGAGAAGGGCTGACATGCCGATGATGTCTGGCTGGTGCTCTTCCAAGGCTTTCAGATAGTTTTCGACCGGATTGTTGATGCCGAGGTTGATGACATCAAAGCCAGCACCTTCCATCATCATGGCGACGAGATTCTTGCCGATGTCGTGAATGTCACCCTTCACTGTGCCGATGATCATTTTGCCGAGGCGTGGGGCACCCGTCGCAATGAGCAAGGGGCGCAGGATCGCCATGCCGGCTTTCATGGAATTGGCGGCGAGCAAGACTTCCGGCACGAACAGGATGCCATCACGGAAGTCGATACCGACGATGCGCATGCCTTCCACGAGGCCTTCAGTCAAAACCTTATAGGGCGTCCAGCCGCGCTTCAGGAAAATATGGACGGCGACTTCCACTTCCTCTTTCAGGCCATCATATAAATCATCATGGACTTGCTGCACCAACTCCTCATCATTGAGGGTGTCGAGGTCCAGATCGCCAGCGTCACTCATCGAAGCACTCCAAATTGCATTTCAAACTTACGGGTCTATGGTCAATAAACCCTTTCACCCTGCGACATCAGGGTGCCTGAATGCGACTGTTGAGGCAAGGGTGAAGGGTAGGTATGGTATCTCACCACAGGAGAGAAAATTGCACCCATCGCTTGATGTGCCGAAACTTCGGCACCAATTCCCCGCTCTGGCCCTTCAAGACGATGGCCTCGCGCGGGTTTATTTTGATAACCCGGCCGGCACACAGGTGCCCCAGCAGGTCATTGACCGGATGGTGGAGGTTTTGACGGCCAAGAATGCCAATCTCGGCGGGGCTTTCAGGACGACACTGGATGCCACCGCGGTGGCGCATGAGGCGCATCAGGCGTTGGCCGATTTCTACAATGCGGCTTCAGCCGACGAAATTGTTTTCGGCCAGAACATGACGAGCCTGACGCTGCATTTCTCACGCTGCCTTGCCAAGTTTTTCAAGCCTGGCGATGAGATTGTTTTGAGCCGGATGGACCATGACGCCAATGTGGCGCCCTGGCTGTTGCTGGCAGAAGATTACGGCCTCAAAGTGCGCTGGCTGGATTTTGATACCGACACCTATGAGTTCCCGGAAGATGCGCTCAGCAAGGTTCTCACATCGCGCACCAAGCTTCTGGCCATGGGCTGGGCCTCGAATTGCACGGGCACGGTGAATGATGTTTCCTATTTTGCAAAACAGGCCAAGGCGGCTGGGGCTCTGGTCTATATCGATGCCGTACAATATGCGCCGCATTATGCGATGGATGTGCAAAACTTGGGTGCTGATGTCGTTGTATCTTCGGCCTATAAATGGTTTGGGCCGCATCAAGGCATACTCTGGGCGCGCAAAGACTTATTGCGTGAAACCTTCGCCTATAAAGTTCGCGCTGTCGCGGATACGGAGCTGGCGCATAAGTTTGAAACCGGCACGCAGAGCCACGAAGGCATGGCTGGATGCATCGGTGCGATTGAATATCTTGAACAGTTTGGTGCGGGCGACACCCGGGTGAAGCGCATTGCCAGCGCTTGGGACAGGCTGGCTGTCCATGAGCATGGCATTACCGGGCAACTCATTGAGGGCTTGAAGGGTTTCAAGGGCCTCACCATTCGCGGCATCACTTCGGCCAATGCTTTACACCGCCGCGTGCCCACGGTTTCCTTCACCGTCGATGGCGTGAACCCCGAAAAACTGGCGAAACATTTGGCAGTCGATAATATC
>Ga0209583_10000124_pt1 | contig 25305 bp, 22 predicted proteins | sample Str014_FD_187201 | JGI IMG/M metagenome (GOLD analysis project Ga0209583, IMG submission 187201) | Freshwater sediment microbial communities in response to fracking from Pennsylvania, USA - Straight Creek_MetaG_SC_2014 (SPAdes) (version 2) | ecosystem: Environmental > Aquatic > Freshwater >... | reverse complement strand
CGAGCGCACTCGATCTCGGCGAGCTGCCCACGCTCGAGGTCTACGACGGCGCGGGCGCGTACCGCTACGACAACACCGCCCACGCCGAGCGCGCCGCAGTTCGAATGGGAACCCCACAAGCCCAACAGCAATACGGCCGAAGAAGGTTACTGGCGCCTGTGCCAGTGGTTAAAGCCTCGCGGTCTTGTCTTGTACGGCGTTGACACCGGCAGCGACGCCACTGTGGCGCACTTCGTCGTGACCACGCCGGTGTCGCGACAGGTCGACGCGATTCTGCTTCGTCTGGAGAGCAAGCTCGAGTGCCCCATACCGCAACGCTACGACCCGTACATTTCTTCCCGGGTCTTGCAGCCTGGCCGATCTGCCGCGGGTCACCCAGCCGGGATTGGACGCGGTGTGGGAGCCCCCCGCCCAGTACGAACAGCCCGCGTTGGTTCGCCTTCGGCGAAGTCATGCCCGAACTCGGCGGCGACTACGGCGCAACGATCTGGCAGTGGAACGAGCAGCAATAGCGCCCGTCCTTCAATGCGCTCGGCGCCGAGGTGATGCGCACCGCTCACGATCGAAGGTACACGCCGGCAAGCCGGGGCCTGCCGCTCATCTTGAACGTTGCGTTCTCACCGCGATCGAATACCACTCTACCGGCACCTACCTCGACCAGCGCCATCGCGTGCCGGGCGCCGCGCCACTCGTGCCCTTGTTCGAGCGCAAGCCACGACCCCCAACACGCAGACCGCGCTCGTGGTCGGCTTGTCGGGCGAGGTACTGAGCACCGACCGCGACCACCGCTTCACACGCCCGTAGCGCGGCGGTAGATTCTTGAACGACACTTCTGCGCATGAAAGCAGCCCCTAGCAAGCCCGCCACGCCCCTGGTCGCTCACGCCGGCAAGCTGGAGTGGCGACCGCTGATCCAGTGGTTGCGCGAAGACGGCGTGATCAGTGACGAGGATGCCGACCAGACCGCACGCCGCTTCGCTGGCGGGCAGAGCGCGCAGCACCCGCTGGTGCGCATCGCCAGCGTCAACCTGGTGCGCAAGGGCACGACCAAGCCGCTCGATGTCGAGATGCTCACCGAGTGGCTTGCCGGCCGGGTTCACTTGCCGTATCTGCGAATCGACCCGCTGCGTGTCGACGTGGGCCGGGTCGCCGAGATCATGTCGATCACCTACGCCGAGCGTCGGCGTGCGCTGCCGCTAACGGTTGGCCTGAACGACGTGACGATCGCGACTTGCGAACCACTCGACGTGGGCTGGGTGCCCGAGATCGAAGCCCACGTGCGCAAGGCGGTGAAGCTGGTGTTGGTGAGCCCGCTCGATCTTGCGCGCTACACGACCGAGTTCTACACGCTCTCGCGCTCGGTGCGCAACGCGATCAAGACCGGCGAGACCTCGGCGCTGGCGAGCTTCGAGCAGCTCGTCGAGCTCGGCAAATCGACCAAGCAGCTCGATGCCAACGACCAGGGCGTGGTGCAGGTGGTCGACTGGCTTTGGCAATACGCGTTCGACCAGCGCGCCTCCGACATCCACCTCGAGCCGCGCCGCGAGCGCAGCGTGATCCGCTTCCGCATCGACGGCGTGATGCACACGGTGTATCAGCTGCCGCCCGGCGTGATGAACGCGATGATCGCCCGCGTGAAGCTGCTCGGCCGCATGGACGTGGTCGAGAAGCGGCGCCCACTCGATGGCCGCATCAAGACCCGCAACCCGAACGGCGACGAGGTCGAGATGCGCCTGTCGACCTTGCCGACCGCGTTCGGCGAGAAGATGGTGATGCGCATTTTCGACCCCGACACGACGATCAAGTCGATCGATGCGCTCGGCTTTGGCACCCACGACGGCAAGCGCTGGGAGCAGCTCGTGACGCAACCGCACGGCATCATCCTGCTGACCGGCCCGACCGGCTCGGGCAAGACGACGACGCTGTATTCGACGCTGCGGCGCCTCGCGACCGACGAAGTCAATATCTGCACGATCGAAGACCCGATCGAGATGATCCAGCCGGCGTTGAATCAAACGCAGGTGCAGCCCGCGATCGACCTGAACTTCGCCGAAGGCCTGCGCGCCCTGATGCGCCAAGACCCGGACATCATCATGGTCGGAGAAATCCGCGACCTCGAGACCGCCGAGATGGCGATCCAGGCCGCGCTCACCGGCCACCTCGTGTTCAGCACCCTGCACACCAACGATTCGGCCTCGGCGGTGACGCGGCTGATCGACCTCGGCGTGCCGCCGTACCTGATCGGCTCGACCGTGATCGGCGTGCTCGCACAACGGCTGGTGCGCACCCTGTGCGCGAGTTGCAAGCAGCCCGACGACGGCATCACGCGCGAGAAGCTCGACGAGATCGTCAAGCCCTGGCGCCTGAACGGTGCCGTCAAGCCCTACAAGCCGGTCGGCTGTCTGGAGTGCCGGATGACCGGCTTCCGTGGCCGCGCCGGGCTCTATGAATTGCTGACCATGACCGACGCGTCGCGATCGGCGATCCACCCGGTCACCGACGCCGCCAAGCTGCGCCAGCAGTCGCTCGCCGATGGCCTGCGGCCCTTGCGGCTGGCCGGCGCGATGAAGGTCGCCGAGGGCGTGACGACGCTCGACGAAGTCCTGCGCTCCACGCCGGCGTGGGAGGCCTGATCCGGCTGCGTCGGCGTAAACCAGGGCCGGCATCCGGGCTCGCGTTGCCTAGAATGCGGCGCAACGTAAAGTTGGGGATTACATTGTGAAGATAAAGAGCCAGCGAGACTTCGTCTCGGGTCTCATGTTTGTCGTTGTCGGCGTGGTGTTCGCCGTCGGCGCGACCAACTATCCGATGGGCAGTTCTGCCAAGCCCGGCGCGGGGTACTTCCCGCTGATCCTGTCGGTGCTGATGGCGATCCTCGGCGCGATCGTGCTGTTCAAGTCGCTGACGATCGAGACCGAAGGCGGCGACCCGATCGGCAGCATCGCCTGGCGGCCGCTGATCGTGATCGTCGTGGCGATCACGGTGTTCGGCCTGAGCATCAACAGGCTCGGGATGCTGCTCTCGGTGCCGATCCTGATCCTGATCACCAGCCTCGCCGGCGACGAGTTCAAGTGGCTGGGCGTGGCGATCAACGCGGTCGTGCTGACGGCCTTCTCTTGGCTGATCTTCGTCTACGGGCTGAAGCTGACCATCCCGTTGTGGCCGACCTTCCTGGCCGGTTGAACCCGCCGACCACGAGACTTCCCACCCATGGACCTGCTTCACAACCTCGCGCTCGGTTTCGGCGTCGCGTTCACCGCGCAGAACCTGCTCTATGCCTTCTTCGGTTCGGTACTCGGCACGCTGATCGGCGTGCTGCCCGGCCTGGGCCCGGTCGCGACGATCGCGATGCTGCTGCCTTCGATCTACACGCTCGACGCCACGCCGGCGCTGATCATGCTGGCCGGCATCTACTACGGCGCGCAGTACGGCGGCTCGACCACCGCGATCCTGATCAATGTGCCGGGCGAATCGAGCTCGGTCGTGACCGCGATCGACGGCTACCAGATGGCCCGCCAGGGCCGCGCCGGGGCTGCGCTCGCGGCCGCGGGGCTGGGGTCGTTCTTCGCCGGCTGCGTCGGCACGGTCATCATCGCGGCCTTCGCGCCGCCGCTGACCGAACTGGCGTTCAAGTTCGGCCCGGCCGAATACTTCTCTTTGATGGTGCTCGGCCTGATCGGCGCGGTGGTGTTGGCCTCGGGTTCGCTGATCAAGGCGATTGCGATGATCATCCTCGGCCTGCTGCTCGCGCAGATCAACACCGACGTGATCTCGGGCACCGCGCGCTACAGCTTCGACATCCCCGAACTTACCGACGGCATCGGCTTCGTCGTGATCGCGATGGGCGTGTTCGGCTTCGGTGAAATCATCGCCAACCTCGGCCAGCCGGCCGAGCACCGCGAGGTCTTCACGAAGGACGTGAAGGGCCTGTGGCCGACCAAGCAGGACTTCAAGGACGCCTGGCCCGCCGTCGTGCGCGGCACGGCGCTCGGCTCGCTGCTGGGCATCCTGCCGGGTGGCGGCGCCTTGCTGGCGTCGTTCGCCTCGTACTCGGTCGAGAAGAAGATGGCCGGTTCGAAGGGCAAGTTCGGCCGCGGCGACATCCGCGGCGTGGCCGGCCCCGAATCGGCGAACAACGCCGGCGCACAGACCTCGTTCATCCCGATGCTCACGCTGGGCATTCCGCCGAATGCGGTGATGGCGCTGATGGTGGGCGCAATGACGATCAAGGGCATCCAGCCCGGCCCGCAGGTGATGACCAGCAACCCGCAGCTTTTCTGGGGCCTGATCGCCTCGATGTGGGTCGGCAATGCGATGCTGGTGATCCTGAACCTGCCGCTGATCGGCATCTGGATCAAGCTGTTGACGGTGCCGTATCGGTTCCTGTTCCCCGCGATCACGCTCTTTTGCTGCATCGGCGTGTACACGCTGAACAACAACACCTTCGACGTGTTCCTCACCGCCGCGTTCGCGCTGATCGGCTACCTCTTCTACAAGCTCAGCTGCGAGTCGGCGCCGCTGTTGCTGGGCTTCATCCTCGGGCCGATGATGGAAGAGAACCTGCGCCGCGCGCTGCTGCTCTCGCGCGGCGACTGGAGCGCGTTCGTCACGCGCCCGCTTTCGGCCGGGCTGTTGGCGTGCGCGGCGATGATGATCGTGGTGGTGATGCTGCCGTCGATCAGCAAGAAGCGCGAGGCGACGTTCCAGGAGGAGTGAGCGGCTTCCAGCTGCGCATCTTCCCGGGGTTGAGCAAGCCCTGCGGATCGAAGCGCCGGCGGATCGCCACGGCGGCCGGGTCGAGCTGGCCCTGCTTGCCGTCTTCGAGGATGAAGGCGTGCGGGTTGTTGATCGCCACGCCGTGGTCGCGGTGGATCTGCATGATCTCGTCGAGCCGCGCCTCGCTGCTGAAGCGGATCAGTTGCAGCCCGCTGCAGTTGACCCGGCCTTCCTTGGTGCGCAGGAACTCGAGGTGCATCATGACCTCGCCCGCGAGCAGGGCCTCGAGCGCTTTGACCTGCTCGACATGGCGTGCCGGCTCGAACCCGCTCTGGATGTAGGTGAGGTTGCGGTCGGTCTTCATCGCGACCAGGGTGGTGTGGTTCCAGGTGTATTCGAGCAACGTGCGGCTGCCCGACTCGGCCGTGGTCTTGCGGTAGGTGATGCGGCCGCCGAAGTCGGCGAGCAGGTTTTCCATGCCGGGCTGCGAGGCTTCGGCCATCACGATCAGCACCGCGTGGCAGCCTTCGGGCAGGTACTCGGCCAGCGGTCCCAGATGGGCCGGCACCGGCGCACCCAGAAAGCAGACTTCTTTCTTCACCAGGCCGGGCCCGCTCGCCAGCGCACTCGAGAACTCGAGCGCGGCATCGAAGGCCTCGAAGACCGCGATGCTTTCGACCCATTCGAGCACCGGTGCGAGCGCGACTTCGAGCTCGAGCACGATGCCGTTGGTGCCGTAGGTGTGGTGCAGCAGCATGGCCTCGGGCGCGCGCAGCTCGACGATCTGCGGTTCGGGCTCGACCGTCATCACGCGCAGGCCGAGCACGTTGCCCGGCGCGGCGACCGGGCCGTAGGTGATCGAGCCGGCGCCGCCGAAACCGCCGCCGAACAGGCCACCGAGCGTGGCGCTGCGAAAGGTCGAGGGCAGCCAGCGCAGCTCGCAGCCGAGCGGCCGGGCCTGGCGGTCGAAGTCGGCCAGGCGGATGCCGGCCTGGGCGCGGCCGGCGCCGCCGCGCACCCAGCCGAAGCCGCTGTAGGCGCTCAGGTCGAGGATCAGGCCGCCGTGCAGCGGGATCGCCTGCCCGTAGTTGCCAGTGCCGCTGCCGCGCACGGTGATCGGGATCGCGTGGCGCGCGCAGGCACCGACGACCGCGGCGATCTCGGCCTCGCTGCGCGGCCGCACCGCGATGTCGGCGGTCTTGTCGGCGAGCTGGCGCTTGAGCACCGGGCTGAACCAGGCGAAATCCTGCGACAGGCGCGCCACGCGCGCAGCGTCCGTGACCCAGTCGAGCCCGGGCAACTCGTTCGGCAGGTGGGTGGCGCGGGGCAGTGTTGAGGTGTTCATTCGTGGGAGCTTTCGCTGGCGTGCCACGCGCCCAGAGCACGCGTCGTCAGCCAGGCCATCGCGGCGAACAGCGCCACGCCGGTCAGTGAGATCAGCAGCAGGGCCGCGAACATGCGCGGGATGTTGAGGCGGAAACCCGCCTGGAGGATCTGGTAGGCCAGGCCGGCACCGGTGCCGCCCGTGCCCGCGACGAATTCGGCGACGACCGCGCCGATCAGCGCCAGGCCGCTGGAGATGCGCAGCCCGCCGAAGAAATACGGCAGCGCGCTCGGGATGCGTAGCCGCACGAGCGTCTGCCACCGCGTGGCGCGGTTCATGCGGAAGTAGCTCTGCAGGTCGGGGTCGATGCTGCGCAGGCCGAGCGTGGTGTTGGAGATGATCGGGAACAGCGCCACCAGCGCGGCGCAGATCACCATCGACGCGGTCGGGTCCTTGACCCAGATGATGATCAGCGGCGCGACCGCGACGATCGGTGTGACCTGCAGCAGCACGGCATACGGGAACAGCGCGGTCTCGATCAACCGGCTCTGCACGAACAGGAACGAGATCAGCACGCCGATCACGGTCGCGGCAACGAACGCGAGCACGGTGATCTCGAGCGTGACGAGCAGCGCGGCGCCCAGCGGGGCCCAGTCTGTGATCAGAGTCTTCAGCATCAGCCAGGGCGAGGGCACCAGGTACGGCGGCAGTGCCAGGCCGGTGACCAGACCCTGCCAGACGGCGATCAGCACGATCGCGACCAGCCCGGGGTAGACGATGCGCTGCACGCGCGGCCGGCGCAGGAGCGGCAGCGCGGCGGGCCCGGCCATCAAGCGCCCGCCTCGGTGGTGTCGCTGCTGGCGCGCAGCAGGCTGTCTTGCAGCTGGCGCGCGTAGCGGCTGAACTGGGGCGAGACCATGAAGTCGGCGCTGCGCGGGTAGGGCTCGTCGATGTGGAAGGTCTCGACCACGCGGCCGGGCCGCGCGGCCATCATCACGACGCGGGTCGACAGGAACACCGCCTCGTGGATCGAGTGGGTGACGAAGACCACGGTGAGCTTCTTCGCCGCCCACAGCGCGAGCAGGTCGGCATCGAGCTTGTGGCGGGTGATCTCGTCGAGCGCGCCGAAGGGCTCGTCCATCAGCAGGAGCTGCGGCTGGGTGACGAGACCGCGCGCGATCGACACGCGCATCTGCATGCCGCCCGAAAGCGCGCGCGGCAGCCGGTCGGCGAAGCGGGCGAGGCCGACGAGCGCCAGCGCGTCGACGACTCGCGCGTCGGCCTCGGCGCGCGCCACGCCGGCGAGGTCGAGCGGCAGGCGCACGTTGGCCTGAACGCTGGCCCAGGGCATCAGCGTCGGCGCCTGGAACACGAAGGCGAGCCGGTGCGCCGACGATTCGGTTAACGAAGCCGGCTGGCGCCAGCGCAGCACGCGGCCATCGCTGGGCGCGAGCAGCCCGGCGATCATCTTCAGCAGCGTGCTCTTGCCGCAGCCCGAGGGGCCGAGCAGCGTGACGAACTCGCCCTCTTCGATGCGCAGGTCGACCGGCTGCAGCGCACGCGTGCCGTCGGGGTAGGTCTTCTCGGCCGACAAGACCTCGACGGCGGCCGCCGCCGCGCCGGCATCGTCGCGCATCATCACTACGGCAGCACCTTGATGCCCTTGACGAACTCGGTGCTGTAGGTGTCGGCGAGCTTGACCTTGGCCGGGTCGAGCAGCTTGTACGAGACCAGGAAGTCGTAGCTCGCCTTGGCGCGCGCGTCGGTGATGATGCCGATGCCCAGTTTCAACGCATCGCCGCTACCCACCATGCCGGTCTCCTTCAGCTTGGCCACGCTGTAGACGAGCTGGTCGTCGGTCATCTCGGGGTTGTCTTTCTTGATCAGCGCATTGCCCGGCGCGGGGTCGGCGAGGTAGCTTTTCCAGCCTTCGGCCGATGCCTTGACGAAGGCGGCGACGGCGGCCTTGCGCTCCTTCACGGTCTTGTCGAGGCAGGAGATGGTGGTCGAGTAGGCGGGGTAGCCGTGGTCGCTGAGCAGCAGCACATTGGCTTTCACGCCGGCCTTCTGCATCGCGTAGGGCTCCGATGTGACGTAGCCCTGCTGGACCGCGTTCTTGTCGGCGACGAAGGGCTGGACGTTGAAGGTGTAGGGGCGCGTCTGCGCATCGGTGAGGCCGAACTTGGCCTTGAGCCAGGGCCAGTAAGCCTGGTTGGCTGCGGCCGAGATCAGGATGGTCTTGCCCTTCATCTGCTCGAAGCTCTTCACGTCTTCGTGGGCGATCATCACCTCCGGGTCTTTCTGGAAGATCGCGGCGACGGTGGTCACCGGCAAGCCGCTTTCACGCACCTGCAGCATCTGCATGTCGCTGCCGCCCATCACGCAATCGGCCTGGCCAGCGGCCATCAACTGCAGGATGTTGACCTGCGGCCCGCCCATCTTGATGCTCACGTCCAGCCCGGCCTTCTTGTACAGGCCGGTCGCGACGGCCTGATAGAAGCCGCCATGCTCGGCCTGCGCGAACCAGTTGGTCATGTAGACGAACTTCTCGTCGGCGTGCGCGGCCAGCGTGGTCAGGCCGGCGAGGCCGATCGCCAGGGTGCGGCAGAGAGTGCGGCGCTTGGCGTGGATGGGGGGATGCGCGGATGCAGTCATGGCGTGTACTCCGGGTCGGGGTTGGGTGAAGGATGCGGAAAACGGGCGTGGCCTCACGCGAGGCCCTGCTCGATGTGGCCGGTGTGCTGCGCGCGGCCCCAGGTCGCTTCGTCGCGGGCAGCCCAGCGCAGCTCGTGCAGCTCGGTGATGGCCTGGGCCCAACTCGTTGCGAGCGATTCGAGGATGGCCTCGCCCTGCTCGCGCGTGGCCGGCAACGGGTCGCCGATGATGCCGCTGGGGCCGAAGTCGCGCGCGGTCCAGGCGCAGGCCGGGCGGCCGTCCGGCGAGAGCAGCTTCGACGGGAATTCGGGCGGGTAGTTGGTGACCGCGCGCTCCATGTGCACCGTGTCGGGCGCGAGCGCCAGCATGATCGCTGTTTCGGCGTGGCCGGCGTGCATCGCCAGCTTCTTCTCGCGGTCGCTCATGTAGCGCCCGGCCACGTGCGGCAGGCGCCAGGTGTGCTGCGGCACGACGATGTAGTCGCCATGGCGCAGCCGCATCTCGCGCGCCATGATCTCCATCACCTGCGGCTGGCCGCCATGGCCGTTGACGATCAGCAGCTTGCGAAAGCCGGCGCGATACACCGACTCGGCGACCTCGATCATCGTCGCCAGCAGGGTCTCGCCGGTCAGCGTGATCGTGCCGGGGAAGTGCAGGTGCTCCTCCGATTTGCCGTAGGTGATCGGTGCCATCGCGAAGGCCGGCACACCGGGTGCCAGCTTCGCGAGTGCGTGGCCGACCACGCCGGCGCTGATCACGGTGTCGACCGCGCAGGGCAGGTGCGGGCCGTGCTGTTCGGTCGCGCCGGTGGGCAGCACGATCACGGTGTTCTCGCGGTCGGGCAGGGCGGCGATCTCTGTCCAGCTCAGGTAGGGCAGAAAGCGCGACGGCGGGTTGTAGCCATGCAGCATGAGAACTCCTATGCAGGGTGGGTTCAGTGCCGCGGCAGGTAGGCCGTGGCTTCGACCTCGATGAGGATGTCGGCGCTGGGCAGCATCGCGCTGACTTCGACGACCGTGGAGGCCGGCGGCTCGCCGGCGAAGAACAGTTTGCGCACCCGGCTGTAGTACGGGAAGTGATCGAGGTTCTTGAAATACTGCACGAGCTTGAACACATCGCTCATCTGCCCGCCCGCGGCCTCGACGGTCTGGCGGATGCGGTCGAGCACGTACCAGCTCTGCGCGAGGATCGGGCCTTCTTTCATGTCGGTCGAGAACTCGCCGCTGCGGCCGAGCAGCGTTGCGGCGGTGTCCGGGATGTCGTCGTAGCCCTTGACGATCTTGCCCGCGGCCGGGTCGACCGCGATCACGCCCGAGAGGAACACGAATTCGCCGACACGGCGATAGGCGGCATACCGGGCCAGTGGCTGGGCGATACCGGAAGGCGCTTCGGTCACGATTGCGCCTCCGTGGTGGCCTGGGCCGCCGAGGCCCGCCAACTGGCGGGCACCGCACCGGCCGCGAGCCGCCCGGCGCGCAGCACCACGCGCGAATGCGTGTGCGTGGGCCAGCCGTGCACGTCGGCAGCGTCGAAGATAACGAGGTCGGCCGCCGCGCCCGCGCGCAGGGGCGGGGCAGCGGTCGTGCGGGCGAGCCAGTCGTGGCGGCAGATGGTTTCCGACCATTCGTCGAACGGCTGCTCGAACTGCGCTGCGAGCGCGCCGACGGCGAGCGCTTCGACCGGGTCGAAACTGCCCGCGCGGCAGAACGCATCCTGCACGTTGTCGGTCGAGATCAGCAGCGGGATACCGCGCTCGCGCGCTTCCTTCAGCAGCGTGAGACCGCGCTGCCGCGGTGTGCGGCCGGTCTGTGCATCCTGCAGCAGCAGGTTGGTGGTGGGCAGCGAGACCAGCGTGATCGGCGCGGCGGCCACGGCATCGAGCGTGGCCAGCGCCAGCGCATCGGGCTGGGTGGCCAGCGCGCAGGTGTGGCCGCAGACGATGCGGCCGCTGAACGCCATCTCGCGCGCGAGCGCCGCGGTGGTCGAGAGACCAACGGCCTGCGGGTTCAGCTCTTCGTCGCAGTGCAGGTCGACGTCGAGGCCCGCGTCTTCCGCAGCTTCGAGCAGATGGCGCAGCGACTGCGCGTTCCAGTTGGTCGAGTGCACGAAACCGCCGAGGCAGGCACCGGGACCACCCGCGGCGACCGCCCGCGCGAGCACACGGGCCTCGGCGCGATCGGTGAACAGCGGCAGCGGGTTCAGGCTCACGCGCTGCAGCACGACGCGGCCGGCCCATTCGTCGGCGAGACCGCGCAGCACGCCCCAGGCCAGCGGCACCGGCGGCTCGCGCCAGTCGCAGTGAGTGCGCAAGGTGGTCACGCCGGCCGCGAAGGCCCACTGCAGGGCCCGCGAGGCGCGCGCGTGCACGTCGGCGACGGTCCATGTCAGGCGGTCGGCGGTCATGGTCTCGATCGCGGCGAGCAGACCCGGCTTCAGCGTGCCGAGCCGCGGCAGCGTGAAGGCCTTGTCGATGTGCGTATGCGCTTCGACCAGGCCGGGCAGCAGCGGCGCGCCGTGCAGGTTCCACACCCCATCGGCCGCGCCTGCGAGAACTGTGCTGGAAGGCGCGATGGACGCGATGCGGCCGCCGGCGAGGTGCAGATCGGCCAGCGCCGGCTGCGCTTCTCGCGTCGGCCACGCAGCGGGCAAGCACCAGCGCGGCAGGCGCGCTTGCGTGATCGTGGTGGGTGCGATCGTGTTCATCGTGGGGGTTGGCCTCTCAACCGAAACGAGTCATCGCGGCGCCGACGCGCAGCCTGAAGCGATCGAGCTGCGGCCGTGTCGCGACGTTCATATGGTAGTAGGCGTGGTAGTCGATACGCGCCCGGCCGCCGGTGATCACGCGCAGGTAGCGGGTGATCACCTTGCGCGGCGGGTCGCCCATCATGAAGGCTGTGAAGCGGGGTCGGCCGTAGGTCACGACCGCGGCGATGCGGCGGATGTGCGTCAGCGCCGGCTTCACGTTCGCCGGGTCGCTCATGTCGAACGCGACGCCGGGCACGAACACGCGATCGAAGAAGCCCTTGAGCATGGCCGGCAGGCCGAAACACCAGGTCGGGAAGCAGAACACCAGCGCCTCGGCCCATTCGACGCGCTGAACATAGCGCTCCACCGGCCCGCGGTTCGAAGGGATCTCGTGGTAGCCCAGGCGCTCGGCGCGCGTGAGCACCGGGTTGAAATCTTCGGCGTAGAGGTCGCAGTCGTCGACCTCGTGGCCGGCGCCGCGCAGGCTCGCGACCACCTGCGTGTGCAGCGCCGCGCCGTAGCTGGTTTCGACCGGGTGGGAGTAGATCACGAGCACACGCATGTGGAAATCGTTCGATGCGATTGGGTGCTCGACCCGAGCAAGGAGGGTGCCAGCCCCACACAGGAGCGGCGGGGTACCACGAGATCACGTCGAATCGCGTCAGGCCCGAACCTTGGCCTGGTGAGCGGGTTTCTGACGGAATTTCGATGTCGGGGCGCGCGATCCCGACACGGTCTTCGCCCTCGCTCTGGCGGCCATGGGCGTCGTGTTCGGCGATCTCGGCACGCGTCCGCTGTACGCGCTGCAAGAGGCCTTTCACGGCGCGAGCGGCGTGACCCCATCGGCCGGCAACGTCATCGGTTGCCTCTCGTTGTTCCGGTGGTCGCTGATCCTGCTCGGCCTCTTCGCGCTGCGGTCCATGGGGTCGGGCAGAGTCGGGCGTGCGCGGCTGGAACTCCGGTCGGCCAGTTGACTGCTTGGGTGAAGTCCCGTGGGATCATCGGTGCCGCCATGTACCCATCCACCCCGCGCTCGCTCGGCTGGCGCACCGATCTCATCTTCGCGCGCTTCGATGGCGAGGTGAGCCCACGCAGCGATCACCTCGTGATCCGCACGCCGCACAACCCGGGCTTCTGGTGGGGCAACTTCCTGCTGTTCGACCACGCGCCGCGCGCGGGCGAGGCGTTCCGGATCGGCGCGTTGCGCCTACCCGAGCAGGCCGCGGCGGCGGTCGAGATGCAGGTCGTGGCCGATGCGGGTCAGACCCAATCCGAGGCCGCGTACCGCCTGTTTCGCGAACGGCAGATGCGCCGCTACGAAGCGATGGCGCGCGCGGGCATGGGCGACTGGTTCGCGGTCTTCTCCGGTGACGCGATGGTCGCCGACTGCGGCTTGTTCCGCGCGCCGGGCGAATCGCTGGGGCGCTTCCAGCACGTCGTCACGCACCCTTTGTGGCGCCGCCGCGGCCTGTGCTCGGCGCTGATCCATGCCGTGTGCCTGCACGGCTTCGAGACGATGGGGCTGGAGACGCTCGTGATCGTCGCCGACCCCGACGACGTCGCGATCGGCCTGTACGAATCGCTCGGCTTCCAGCGCGGTGCGAGCACCTGGCACCTGGAGAAGGCGGCGCTGCGATCGGCGTGACGAGCGGGCCCTCCTTAGAATCCCGCGCAATGTCTTCCACCACCACGGCAGCCGCTGCTGCCTCGGGCGAGCGCCCGGTCTGGCCCGGCCTCGCGCTCGCCTCGATCGGCGCGATCGCGTTTTCGGGCAAGGCGATCATCGTCAAGCTCGCCTACCGGTACGGTGTCGATGCGATCACGCTGATCACCTACCGGATGCTGTTCGCGCTGCCGCTGTTCACGCTGCTCGCGTGGTGGGCCGGACGTGGCAAGCCGGCGCTCACGAAGCGCGAGGGGATCGTCGTCGTCGGCCTGGGCTTTACCGGCTACTACCTCGCGAGCTTTCTCGACTTCGCAGGTCTTGCGTACATCACCGCGAGCTTCGAACGCCTGATCCTCTACCTGAACCCGACGCTGGTGCTGGCGATGGGCGTGGTGATCTTCAAGCGCAAGGTCACCGGCCGGCAACTGATCGCGCTCGGCGTGAGCTACTGCGGCGTGCTGCTCGTGTTCGGCCACGAGCTCAGCTCGCTGGGCTCGGACGCGGCGCTGGGTGCGGCGCTGGTCTTCGGCAGCGCAGTGAGCTATGCGGTCTACCTCGTCTACAGCGGCGAAGAGGTCAGGCGCCTCGGCGCGTTGCGCCTCACGGGTCTCGCGACGACCGTGGCCTGCCTGTTCTGCATCGCGCAGTTCCTGCTGTTGCGGCCGATGAGTGCGTTGAACGTCGCGCCCGAGGTGATCTGGCTCTCGGTGCTGAACGCAACGCTGTGCACCTTCGCGCCGGTGCTGATGGTGATGATGGCGATCGAGCGCATCGGCGCGACGATGGCCGCGCAGACCGGCATGATCGGGCCGCTGTCGACGATATTGATGGGCGTCGTCGTCCTCGGCGAGCCGTTCACGGTGTGGATCGCGGCGGGCACGCTGCTGGTACTCGCGGGCATCTGGCTGCTCGCCAAATGGAGATAGCACATGGATCTGGGCATCGAAGGCAAATGGGCGCTCGTGTGCGCCGCGAGCAAGGGACTCGGCAAGGGCTGCGCGAGCGCACTCGTGCGCGAAGGCGTGAATGTGGTGATCACCGCGCGAGGTGCCGAGGCGCTCGAAGCGACGGCCACCGAACTGCGCGCATTGAAGCGCGGCGAGGTGCGCACGGTGGCGGGCGACATCACCACCGCCGATGGCCGCGCCGCTGCGCTCGCCGCATGCCCGCAGGTCGACATCCTCGTCAACAACGCAGGCGGCCCGCCGCCTGGCGATTTTCGCGAGTGGGATCGCGATGCCTGGATCAAGGCGCTCGACGCGAACATGCTGACGCCGATCGAGCTGATCAAGTCCACGGTGGACGCGATGGCCGCGCGCGGCTTCGGCCGCGTCGTCAACATCACATCGGGCGCGGTGAAGGCGCCGATCGGCGTGCTCGGCCTGAGCAACGGTGCGCGCAGCGGCCTCACCGGCTTCGTCGCCGGCCTGGCGCGCAGTGACATCGCGGCCCGCGGCGTCACGGTCAACGGCCTGCTGCCGGGCGCCTTCGACACCGATCGCCTGCGCACCACCTTGCGCGCCGGCGCCGCCAGGGCCGGGCAGGATCCCGATGCAGCCTGGAAGGCGCGCGAGCAGGCGATTCCCGCGCGCCGCTTCGGCAGCGCCGCAGAGTTCGGCGCGATGTGCGCGTTCATCTGCAGCGTGCAGGCCGGCTACCTCACCGGCCAGAACATCCTGCTCGATGGCGGTGCCTACCCGGGAACGTTCTGACCGACTTCGCCCGAGGTGCGGCGCCTTCTCAACGGCCTTCGAACACCCAGGTCAGGCCCAGCAGCCGCTGCACTTCGGTCAGCAGCCCGGGCGTCTCGATCGGCTTCAGCAAGAAGGCGTTGGCGCCGGCGGCCATCATGCGCTCGCGCTCCAGCGGCGAGGGGCTCGCCGTGATCGCCAGCACCGGCACGTTCGCGAGTCTGGCGGTTTCGCGCAGGCGCCGAGTGGCCTCGACGCCGTCCATCACCGGCATCGAAACGTCCATCACCACCAGGTCCGGCGGCTCGGCCATCGCGCGGGCCAGGCCCTGCTCGCCGTTGACCGCGTCGTCGACCTCGAAGCCGAGCGAGCCGAACAGGTCGGTCAGCAGCGCGCGGTTGGCCACCAGGTCGTCGACCACCAGCACGCGCCGGCGGCGGCCCACGTAGCCGACGACGGGTCGCTCGTCGAGCACCGCCGTGTCGGCGACCCGGTTCGTCAGCGGCAGCACCAGGTCGAACCAGAAACGCGTGCCGTGACCGATGCGGCTTTCCACCTGGATCGCCGAGCCCATGGCCTGCACCAGCTGGCTCGCGATCACCAGCCCGAGCCCGGTGCCGCCGTTGCGGCGCTCGGCCCCGCCCACTTGCTCGAACGGACGGAACAACCGGACCAGCTGCGCCGGCGTCATGCCAACGCCGGTGTCGACGATCTCGAATCGAAGCGTGGCCGAGTGGCCGGTGCGTGCGCTGCGCGAGACCCGGAACGTCACCTCGCCGTGGTCGGTGAACTTCACCGCATTGCTCAGCAGGTTGAGCAGCACCTGGCGCATGCGCTTGGCGTCCATCATCACGGTGTGCGGGATGTCGAAGTCGATGTCGATCGTGAAGATCAGGCTCTTCTGCTCGGCACGCACGCTGACGATCGCAGCCACCACGCGCAAGAACTCCGCGAGCGGGACCGGCGCGGGGAGCAGCTCCATCCGCCCGGCCTCTGCCTTGGCCATGTCGAGGATGTCGTTGATCAGCGTCAGCAAGTGATCGCCCGACTGCCGGATGATGTTCAGCCCGTTGAGCGCCCGCTCGCTCATGCCCTTGTCGAGCTGCAGCAGCTGCGCGAAGCCGAGGATGCCGTTCAGCGGCGAGCGCAGCTCGTGGCTCATCATCGACAGGAAGGTGGTCTTCGCCAGCGCCGCGGCTTCGGCCTGTCGCTGGGCGGATTCGGCAACCTCCTTGGCCAGCGCGAGATCGCGCGTGCGCTCCGCGACCCGCTGTTCGAGGCTTTCGACCAGCGTCTGCAGGCGCTCGACCATGGTGTCGAATCCGCTTTGCAGAACGTCGATCTCGTCGCGCGACGAGCGGGCAGGCGCCTCGGGTGACGCGCGCACGCTCAGGTCGCCCGCCTGGACCTTCGTGACGGCTTGCGCCAGACGCGCGATACGCGTCAGGATCGTCCGGTCTGAGACCAGCACGAGCGCCAGGCTGGTGGCCATCGCGGTCAAGGCCAGGCCGAGCAGCAGCAGCGCCGCGACGTTCGCCTTCTCGCGTGCGGCGCCGGCCTCGCTGACCCTGAAGTACAGGAAGCTCGACACCCGGTGCTCGCCCGGCCCGCGCAGGGCGGCCATGCTCACCAGGTAGGGCTGGCCTTCGAAGCGCGTGCGCGTCAAGCTCGGGCGTGCGCTGTCGTGGTCGAAGGCGATGCCGTCCAGAAAGGGCACCGCGCGGATCGGTTGCCGGCGATATGCCGGGTCGAGAGAGAAGGCGATCTGCCCCTGGTCGGTGACGACCATCGCGTCCACCAGATCGGCGCCGAGCAGAAGGCTCATCGTCTCGCGATCGGTGAGCGAGGTCAGGTTGAGGCGGCTGTTCGCGATCAGCGCGGTCGCGGTCGCCAGGCGCTCGGCGTAGCGACCGTCGATCTGCTCGGAGAAGCGCGTGTAGTAGACGAAGCCGACGACGGGCATCACGATCAATTCGATCAGAACGACCCACGCCAGCAGCTTGACGACGAGCCGCCGCCGGGCGCGAGTCGTCGCGCCACCCTGCGGCGCCGACCCGGCCTTACCGCTGCGCTCGCGCATGTCGGCTCGTCATGTCGTCCTGGATCGCCAGGTTGACATCCTCCTGCAGGTTCGACGCGAACACCTCGAACTTGATCCTGCCGCTCTTGGCCAGCGCCATGTTTCGCGTCCAGCTCTGGTTGAAGGCGGGAAGGATGTCGGGGTAGGGGTACAGCGGCAGCCGCGCCACGGGCAGTTTCAGGCTGTCCAGCGCGACGCGCAGCCGTTGCCTGTCGAACTCGGTCTCGCTTGGCAGCAGCGCCTCCATCGCGCGCAGAAGAGGAAAGCCCCAACCTCTTCGCGCCCGTTCGGCCGCCGGCTTGCCGGCCACGTACCACTCGATGAAGCGATAGGCCTGGTCGGGATGGTTCGAGGTCGACGAGATCACGAGCTTGGTGCCGCCCAGGTAGGAGGCGACGCGCGGCAGGCGCCGATCCCAGACCGGCGGCAGCAGCATCGTGACGTGGCCGTAGGCCGGCGTGGCCGGCGTGACGACCGTCCCCATCCAGTAGCCCGACTGCGAGATCGGCAACTCCCCGTTCTCGAACATGAACGCGATGCCCGGCGTGGCCGGCGGGATGTACATGGCGCCGGTCACGCCCAGGTCGTAGAAGTAGCGCAGCACCTCTAGCGCCTTGGGGTTGTCGATCAGCGTCATCGCGCTGAAATCGTCGTTGAACATGCGGCCGCCGCGCTGCACCAGCGCGGCAGTCAGCGTTCGCTCGAAGAAGTACGAGTAGAAGGCGGGCCGCCCGGTCTTGGCCGTGAGGGCACTGGCCAGTTCGGCGAGCTCGGCGTAGGTGAGTGGTTCGTCGAGACGCGGCATGGGAATGCCGGCGCGCTCTAACGCAGCGGTGTTGACGTACAGGGAGGTGAAGTCCGGCGTCGACAACCCCTGAGGCAACCCGTAGTAGCGGCCGTCGACGCTGACGTCGGCCGCGGTTTCCCCGCGCATGTCCGCGAGCGACAGGAGTTTGCTGTGGGCGATGCGGTCGGTGATGTCGAGCAGCAGGCCGCGTTCGACCAGCGAGTGATCTTCGACCTGCCCGAGTCGGAAGACATCGGGCAGGTCGTTGGTGGCGAGCAGGATGTCGAGCAGGTTCGAGCTGTGCTCGAAGAACGCGATTCGCGTGTCCGGGTTCTGGGCCTCGAATTCGGCGATCTGCTCGTGCGTCAACTCGTTGCCCAGCGTCATGACCGACACGGTGATGCGATCGTCGGCACGGTCGGGCGTCGCCCGCACTGAGGAGCCGACCCGCTTCCCGGTCGGTGGCCACACGGAAGACTCCGTTCTCTTCTTCACAGGCTCGCCGGCGTGCGGCGCCGGCGGCAGCGCCAACCGGGCAAAGGCGAGCGCGCAGACCACGATCGCGATGCTCAGCAGAACCGGCAACCAGGGGCTCCGCCTTTCCCTTTCGCGCAGCCCCTCGTCCGCAGCCATGTTCTCGCTCCAGAATAAAAACCTGCTGCGTGTCTTTTCCGGGGAGCCATGGCGACTTTCCGGTTCAAGAATGCTAGCACCGGCGAAGGTTCGGCAGTCCGCGCACCGGTTTCACGCGGGCGACTACCGACAGAAGTCGGTGTCGATCCGGATTCCAATCAACGGGTAGTGCTGCGGCCTCCTGAAGGCGATAAATGCTGAAGCTCCCGATGGTGATGCGTTGCGCGGGCAGGACCGGAATCGGTTGTGCGCTTGTCCTGGCAATTTGCCAACCGGCCGGTGCGCAGGTGCAAGCAGCTGCGCGCGCGGCGTCGTCACCGGGCGGCGTCGATCTGGGCAGCGTGGTCGTCACCGGCTTGCGCGGCGCCGCCGAAAACGCCGACACGTTCAAGCAGAACGCCGAACAGGTGATCGACTCGGCGGTGGCCGAGACCGTCGGCAAGTTCCCCGACAACAACGTCGCGGAGGCGCTGGCGCGCATCCCGGGCATCCAGATCAGGCGCGATTCCGACGAAGGCAACACGGTGTTGATCCGCGGTCTGCCCCAGATCGCCACGTTGCTCAACGGCCGGGAACTGTCCACAACGACGCGGCGCTTCGTGTTGCTCGCCGATGTGCCGGCGAGCATGCTCAAGCGTGCGGATGTCTACAAGTCGCAAAGCGCCGACCAGATCGAGGGCGGCATCGCCGGCGTCATCGACGTGCGCACCTATCGGCCGTTCGATTTCGCCGGCAGCACGCTGAACCTCAGCGCGCGCGGTGTCTATGCCGACAAATCGAAGGCCACCGACCCGAGCGTCGCCGCATTGGCCTCGAACCGCTGGCAGACGGGGGTCGGCGAGGTCGGCGCGCTGCTCGGGGTTTCATACCAGCGACGGCGCTTTCACGAGGAGCGCGCCTTCGACACCGATCCCGTCGATCAGACCGGCGCCATCCCGGCGTTCGATGGCACGAACCAGACGGCCACCGGCCCGTTCGTGATGGGCCTGATCCCGATCAAGGGCGACCGGCGTCGCACGGCATTCAACGGCGCGCTGCAATGGCGACCCAGCCCGACGCTGCAGCTGTACGCCGAAGGCCTGGTCAGCCGGCTGCGCAACGATTTCGAGTTCGACTATTTCGTGGGTTTGCCCTGGCTGGGTGATCGGGCGAGCAACGTCGTGCCGCTGATCCCCGGCACGAATCAGGTGCAGACACTCAGTGCACGCAATGCGTTCACCATCACCTCCACCCAGGCCGACAGCGGCGCGCAGGACACGCACCAGTACGCCATCGGCGGTCAATGGGAGGCCACGCCGCGGCTGCGCCTGAAGACCGAGGTCTCGGCGACGGGCAGCCTCTACGACTGGCGCAATCCGATCCTCGACACCTCGACCGTCGTGCCCAACGTGTTCGTCGACACCAACCGCAACGGCACACCGCACCTCGAATACACCGGCATCGACATGTCCCGGCCGAGCAACTACCAGCTGTTCGGCTTCTTCGACCGTTACGGCCAGGATCGCAGCAGGGCGGTCGACTGGCGCGGCGATGTCGAGTTCACGCCCGCCGAGCCGGGCGTCATCAATGGGTGGCTGGGCGGGTTGCGGTCGTCGCGGCACAGCGCCGAGTCGATCAAGTCGTTCGAGGGCAACGCGCCCGCCCCGGGCGGCATCGGCGTGGCGAGCATTCCGGGGCTGGGTTGCGTCAGCGAGCCCATGACCGGCGGCGGGCCGGACTACGGGCTGAGGCAGTGGGCCACGCCGTGCGCGGGCTTCCTGCTCGACGACACAGCGCTGGTCCGCCAGACCATCACAGGCAGCGCCAGCCCGCGCCCGCTCGACCCGGGCTCGTTCTTCAGGGACGACGAATCCACCTACGCCGGGTACCTGAAGGCCCGCATCGGCGGGCTGCTGGCCGGCACGCCGTTCGACGGCGCGCTCGGCGTGCGGGTGGTGCGAACCCGCCAGGAGGCGCAGGGCAACGACAGCACCGGCGGCGTCTACACGGCGACCCGCAAATCGTCCTCGTACACCGATGTGCTGCCCAGCCTGAACCTGAGATTCACGCTCGACCCGGCACTGCTCGCGCGCTTGAGCGCGGGCCGCACCGTCACACGCCCGGATTTCGCCGATCTCAATCCCGGCGTGGCCTACGTGGCGCCGTCGGTCACGCTCAAGGGCACCGGCAGCGGCGGCAACCCGGATCTGAAGTCGGTCAAGAGCAACAACCTCGATGCCACGCTGGAGTGGTACTTCGGGCGCGCCGACCACTTGCAGGCCACCCTCTTCGAGCACCGCTTCACCGGCTATGTGCTGCGCAAGACCGCGGTCGAAACCTTCAACGGCCAACTCTTCGACGTGACCCGCCCGTACAACAGCGACAGCGGCACGTTGCGCGGGGTCGAGCTCGGCTACCAGCAGTTCTACGACAAGCTGCCAGGGTGGCTGAGCGGTCTGGGTCTGCAGGCCAACTTCACCTACAGCGAGGGCCGCACCACCAGCGACGGCAGCACGTTCGCGACGCCGGGCCTGTCCAGAACCTCGTACAACCTGATCGGCATGTACGAGCGGTCCGGCTGGTCGGCGCGTGTGGCCTACAACTGGCGATCACGCTTCGTCGACATCTACGATCACGGCGGCCCCGGGCTGGACCTGATCGTTCGGCCCCTGGCCCAGCTCGACGCCTCGCTGGCCTACAAGCTCAGCGCCACCACCACGCTGATCGTCGAAGCGACCAACCTGTTGGACAACGCCTACCGCGACTACTGGAAAGACCCGTCGGTCTACCCGCGCGACACGCGCCGCTACGACCGCACGCTGGCCATCGGCGTCAGCTGGAAGCTCTAGCCAGCCGCCGCCGCCGCCGCCGCCGCCACGCCGTCACGACGTCACGGCAGGGCCGGCATCGCCGCGCCGCAGTTCCAGCATTGCTCGAACGGCCCGTCGATCAGCTCGGTGCAACCCGGGCAGGCCCAGCGCCGATGCGGCGGGTGGCGCAGCTCGTGCAGCAGCGTGCGGGCGTGCACCAGCTGATCGGCGTCCATCACCCAGAGTTCGGGCAAGGTCTGGTCCGGCGGAACCTCGCCTGCGATGCTGCTGGCGTACTGGCGCTGCACGTTCGTGGGCACGCCGGCGTGGGTCAGCAGATCGGCCCACAGGGTGGCGAGCGCGAGGTTCGGGGCCGTGGTCAGGCGCTTCATGGTGTGCGCCAGTGTCGCGCATGTGCCGCCCATGTGGCGCGCGATTCGGCGGCAGGCCTTCGGAACGGCGCCGAACCGCCGATATCCCCGGCAGGCAATCAGCAAGCTGAACCCCATGCAGCGCGATCTGGACGAACTCGAAAAGCGATGGGGCCTGGCGATCCAGAGCGCGCAGTTCGGCGTTTGGGATCTCGACGTCCGGGCCCAGTCGGTGCACTACTCGCCCCACTGGAAGGCGATGCTCGGCTATGCCGATGTCGACGAGGCCGATGCCACGCAGACCTGGCGCAGCCGGGTCCACCCCGACGATCTCGATGCCATGGTGCGCTCGCTGTCGGCCCACCTCGAGGGCCGGCAGCCGGCGTACGAGCAGGAGTTCCGCTTGCGCGCGGCCGACGGAGGCTACCGATGGGTGCTCTCGCGCGGCCAGGTGGTGGCGCGCGACGACGCGGGTGCGCCGCTGCGAGCGGTCGGCACGCTCACCGACCTGACCGATCGCCGCGAGGCCGATCGCCTGCGCAGCGAGCGAGACCTTGCCGAAGCGGCGAGCCGCGCCAAGACCGAGTTCCTGCAGCGCATGAGCCATGAGCTGCGCACGCCGCTGAATGCGGTGCTCGGTTTTTCGCAACTGATGGGCCGCCAGGTCGGCCGAGCCAGCGAAGACGAGCAGCGCCGCCACGCCACGCAGATCGAGCGTGCCGGCTGGCGCCTGCTGCAGATGGTCGACGACGTGCTCGACCTGTCGAGCCTGGACAACGGCAAGCTCGCGGTCCGCATCGAACCGGTGGCGCTCGCCCCGGTGGTGCAAGCGGTGTCCGAGGCGCTGCTGCCGCTGGCGCACGAGCGCACGTTGAACCTGCGAACCGCGATCCCACCGCATGCATCGGTCCTGGCCGATCGTGGCCGCCTCCGTCAGGTCATGTCGAGCCTGGTGAACAACGCGATCAAATTCAACCGCAGCGGCGGCTCGGTCGCGATCGAGGCGGCGGCCTCCGAGCATGCATGGACGCTGTCGGTGATCGACACCGGCGTGGGCATCCCGGCCGCGCAGCTGCCGCACCTGTTCGAACCCTTCAACCGGCTGGGGCGCGGCAGCTCCGGGCCCGAGGGCATCGGCATCGGGCTGGCACTGGCACGCTCGCTGGCCGAGCGGATGGCGGGCAGCCTGACCGCGCACAGCACCGAAGGCAGCGGTTCGCGCTTCGAACTCAGGCTGCCGATCGCCGTGACCTGAGCGGGTCGCGGGCGATGCTGGCACGATAGGCGTTTCCACAGAATCCGGAGACGCCCATGAGCCAGGCCACCAGCCCCACCGTCCGCATCGAGAAGCAGGGCGGCCCCGAAGAGATGCACATCGTCGACATGCCGGTCGGCGAGCCCGGTCCGGGCGAGATCCGCATCCGCCACCATGCCTGCGGCCTGAACTTCATCGACGTGTACCAGCGCTCCGGCGTCTACCCGTTCGCGATGCCGCTCTCGCTCGGCATGGAGGCGGCCGGCGTGGTCGAGGCCGTCGGCGAAGGCGTGACGCATCTGAAGGCCGGTGACCGCGCCGCGTACGCGGGCAACCCGCCCGGCGCGTACTGCACGCTTCGCGTGATGCCGGCGCGCACGGTCGTGCAGCTGCCCGACGCGATCTCGTTCGAGACCGGCGCGGCGATGATGCTGAAGGGCCTGACCGCGCAGTACCTGCTGCGCAAGACACTGCCGCAGGAAGGCCTGCAACCCGGCGATTTCGTGCTGTTCCATGCCGCCGCGGGCGGCGTCGGCCTGATCGCCTGCCAGTGGGCCAAGGCACTCGGCCTGCAACTGATCGGCACCGCGGGGTCGGACGAGAAGTGCGCGCTCGCCAAGGCCAACGGCGCGGCTTTCGTCATCAACTACCGCACCGATGACTTCGCCGCACGCGTCAAGGAGATCACCGGCGGCAAGGGCGTGAAGGTGGTCTACGACTCTGTGGGCAAGGACACCTGGGACAAATCACTCGACTGCCTGCGCCCCTTCGGCCTGATGGCCAGCTTCGGCAACGCCTCGGGCGTGGTGCCGCCATTCGCGCCTGCGATGCTCGGCGGCAAGGGTTCGATCTACGTGACTCGTCAAACGCTGTTCACGCACATGGCGACGCGCGAGGCCACGCAGGCGATGGCCGAAGAGCTGTTCGCGGTTGTCACCAGCGGGCAGGTGAAGATCCACATCGATCAGCGCTATGCACTGGCCGACGTGCAACAGGCGCACCGCGATCTCGAGGCACGCAAAACGACGGGCTGCAGCGTGCTGATGCCCTGACGCGAGCAGCGAAGGGTCGGTGTGGTCAGAGCTGGCCTTCGGTCAGCGTGTCGAGCTGGAAGCGCCCGCTCTTGTCCACCAGCCAGATCTCGGTGTAGTGCACGCCGCCCATGCGTTGCGGCGCCGGCAGCGGTGAAGCCGCGCGAATCATCTCGCGCACCTTGACCACGACCTCGGGCGCGTGCGTAGGCACCCGCACCATCTCGACCTCGCCGACGTTGCCGGCTCTGTCGAGTGTGGTCTCGGTGACCACGATCGCATGGATCAGCGGCGGCAGCTTCCCCTTGAAGATGCGGTCGCCATAGACCGCGTACAGGTGCTTCGCGCCGTCGACGCGGTAGGCTTTCGGCGTGGTTGCCAGCGAGACCTTGCCGGCCGCCACGCTGGGTGTGTCGGCGGTCGTGGGCGGCCGCGTCGCGCCCCGCGCGAGCGGCGGGGAGCCGATCGTGGCGGGCGTCGGCGCATCCGGCGAGCGGGGGGTGGTGCAGGCACCGAGCAGCATGAGCGCCGCGATCGAAAGCAGTCGCTGGGTCATCGTCGCATCCCGGCAGTGAAGGTGGCGCCACTGTGCGAGATCGGCGTGCCGGCGTGCTGCGAACGAATTCACGACCTGCGGGCGCGCTTCACACGATTACAAGAGCGACAGAATTCAGGCCGCGGCAGCGCCCACTTCGTTCGCCAGGCTGCGCAGGCTCAGCAGCGTCAGCATCGGGCTGCCGCCTTGCACGCCCTGGAACGACAGAACGCCCTCGGCATGGCGGTCGTGGGCCGCGAGGTAACCCGCGAGCGGCTTGACCGAGGAGGCGGCGATGTCGAGCACCTGACCGAGCGCGTCGACGCGCAGGCCGAAGGTCGGGCGATCGTGATCGCGGCACAGGATCACCGGCGCGGGTGCCTCGGCCCGACCACGCGGCGCGGCGTGCCGCAGGGAGCGCAGGTCGATCACCGGCACGGCCTCATTGCCGTGCATCACCACGCCGGCACCCGAGCCGGCGTGGCCGGGCAAGGCGGTGATCTGCGCGACGTCGATCGCCTCGACGATGCCGGCGGCATCGAGCGCCAGCCACTGGCCGTCGCAATAGAAGCTGGCGAGCTGGCGCGCATCCGGCTGCTGCTGAGCGCCCGCCGCCGGTTGCGACGAAACGCGCTGCGACGCTGTGGCGTCTGCAGCGCCGGTGCCGACGGCCCCGATGCGGATCAGCACGACGCACGCGACATCGTCGTCCTTCGGCACGCCGGCACTGTCGTACTCGCGATAGCCACGCGACATCGAGGCGCCGACCGCGTACGCGACACCCTCGTGTTCCAGCACCCAGCGCCGCGACTCCCCGCGGGCGAGCGTTCGCAGCGCCGCGTGGAAGGCGGGTTGCCCGCCGATCGGGTAGGCCGCAGGGTCGGTGCTCGAGATGGTCGTGCCCAGGCGCGTCACGAACAGGCTGGCCGCTTCGGGCATCGCCACACCCGCGGCGTTTTTGGGCAGGGTGTCGCGCAGCATGGCCTCGAACTGCGGTGCGCCGTCGAACACGATCGCCACCGCGCCGT
>Ga0209583_10000123_pt1 | contig 25420 bp, 21 predicted proteins | sample Str014_FD_187201 | JGI IMG/M metagenome (GOLD analysis project Ga0209583, IMG submission 187201) | Freshwater sediment microbial communities in response to fracking from Pennsylvania, USA - Straight Creek_MetaG_SC_2014 (SPAdes) (version 2) | ecosystem: Environmental > Aquatic > Freshwater >... | reverse complement strand
GTTGGCTTGTTTTACGACAAACCCATCTTGGCACTTCAGATGCCGCAAGCGAGCGCCGTCCACCACATCACCGTAATCCTGTAATCCGTCACCGTAATCCTTTATTTTCTTGGTGCAGCGCACCTCTTTTCGAGTTGAGCACCATCAAAATGTTCATTAGTGAACTTGTTGTAGTTTAGTGCTGAACAAAAAACCGTTCCTTTTGTATCAGGGCGGACCGAATAACTGACTGCTGAAGAATATGAAAAAAGAAGATTGTCCTCCCCCAATTGTTGCGGATAGAAATATGTATTCTTGGCGCTGCCTACGCCAACACCATTATCATTGTTTGCAGAGGAACAATGTCCACCTGCATCAACAACATGAAGGCGATACTCGCAGTTGGGATCAAAGAGCGAAGTGTCCTTTGCATCAACAGGTTCCCAGCTGGGCGTGAACCTAGCTAGATCAGCAATTTTCTGATGAAACGACGTGTAACCAACTAGTGCCGCTATCAGTAGACCAAGCGCAATCCCAACTGCATTGATAAGCAGATCAGCAATTCTTTCACTTACCCGATTAGTAAATGTTTTGGAAAAAGATTGGCTGTCAGTCTTTAGCAGACCGCTCTTTTCTTGGGGTTTTTGCATTAAACGCTCCCGCTGGGATTGTACAGCTCGAGAAACACCTAAAAACTATCAAAAGTTTAAGGATGTGTCAAGAGAGTCTACCGCACCTTCCCCCGGTAACTCCTCGTGCCAGCCTTGCCCGCCTTGCTGCCCGCACGCCTTGGTTCCTGCCCCTTTGGCCAACTGGCTTCCGGCCCTTGAATATTCGAATTCTTCGCCAGCGGATCATCCATCACCGCCAGCTCCACCGCCTTCAGGCGCTTCACTTCATCGCGCAATCTGGCCGCCTCTTCGAATTCCAAATTCGCTGCCGCCTCGCGCATGCGCTTTTCCATATCGGCCAGAACTTTCGCGAGATTATGCCCGACCAGAGGCCCGCTGTCGCCGACATCGACCTGCACATGGTCGCGCTCATACATCGAGCCCATAATATCGCCGATGTTCTTCTTGATCGACTGCGGCGTGATGCCATGGAGTGTATTATAGGCCACTTGCTTTTCGCGCCTGCGATCCGTCTCGGCGATGGCGCGCTGCATCGAGCCGGTGATGCGGTCGGCGTACATGATGACACGGCCATCGACGTTACGCGCGGCGCGGCCAATGGTTTGCACGAGAGACGTTTCGCTGCGCAGAAAGCCTTCTTTATCAGCATCCAAAATTGCAACCAGCGCACACTCAGGAATATCCAAACCCTCGCGCAGCAAGTTGATGCCGATGAGCACATCAAAGGCACCAAGCCGCAAATCGCGCAGGATCTCGATACGTTCCAGCGTATCAATATCGCTGTGCATATAACGCACGCGAACGCCTTGCTCGTGCATATATTCGGTAAGGTCTTCCGACATGCGCTTGGTTAAAGTGGTGATCAACACACGTTGGCCTTGTAGGGCCACGGCCTTGCATTCGGCCACCACCTCATCCACCTGCGTTTTCACCGGGCGAATAATGACGGGCGGGTCAATCAAGCCTGTGGGGCGAATAACCTGTTCCGAAAACACACCGCCTGTGCGCCCCATTTCCCAGCCGCCCGGCGTGGCTGAGACAAAAATAGATTGCGGGCGCATCGCGTCCCACTCTTCAAAACGCAGGGGGCGATTGTCGATGCAGGAGGGCAAACGGAACCCATATTCGGCCAGCGTGGCTTTGCGGTTAAAGTCGCCTTTGAACATGCCGCCGATTTGCGGAACGGTCACATGGCTTTCATCAAGAAACACCAGCGCATTATCAGGCAGATATTCAAATAAAGTTGGCGGCGGCTCGCCGGGTTTGCGCCCTGTGAGATAGCGCGAATAGTTTTCGATACCGGCACAAGACCCCGTGGCCATCATCATTTCAATATCAAACATCGTACGCTGTTCAAGGCGTTGCGCTTCCAGAATACGCCCAGCCGAATTGAACTCATGCAAACGCATTTGCAGATCATATTTGATGCGCGTGACAGCCTGTTCAAGCGTGGGCTTGGGCGTCACATAATGTGAATTGGAGTAAACTTTGATCTGCTCCAACTCGGCCTTTTTTTGCCCAGTGAGCGGATCAAATTCAGCAATGCTTTCAAGCTCATCGCCAAACAGCGAGATGCGCCAGGCGCGATCTTCAAAATGCGATGGATAAAGCTCAATCGTATCACCGCGCACCCGGAATGTGCCGCGCACAAAATTCTGGTCATTGCGGCGATAGTGCAGTGCGACCAGATCGGCAATCAATTCGCGCTGCGCGATGCGCTGGCCTTTCTTTAATGCAAAGGCCATGGCCGAATAGGTTTCAACATCGCCGATGCCATAGATGCAAGACACTGACGCGACGACGATCACATCATCGCGTTCTAAAAGCGAGCGTGTCGCCGAATGGCGCATCCGGTCGATCTGTTCGTTGATCGCGCTTTCTTTTTCAATGTAAGTATCGCTGCGCGCCACATAGGCTTCCGGCGTATAGTAATCGTAATAGGACACGAAATATTCAACCGCGTTCTTCGGAAAGAAATTCTGAAATTCGCCATAGAGCTGCGCCGCCAGCGTCTTGTTGGGCGCCATGATGAGAGCAGGGCGCTGTGTCGCCTCGATGATCTTGGCCATGGTGAAGGTTTTGCCAGAGCCTGTGACGCCGAGCAGAACCTGATCGCGCTCCACCGCATGGACGCCAGCCACCAATTCCTTGATGGCCGTGGGCTGATCACCCTTGGGTTCAAATTCGGAAACCACTTCCAGCCGACGCCCGCCTTCAGACTTGGGCGGCTTGGTGGGCCGATACGGCGCAAACATGGGCAATACGCTCACGTCAGGGCGCAACCCCTCCAGCCCCGCTCGCGCCGTGGCAGGCAGTTCCTCATAGCCCGTGAGTGGTGGCTGCGGTGCTTCGGCGAATCCGCCGTCTTGACGTGAATGACCCATGGCTAAGATATAGGCGTGGATAGTGACACAAGGAAGAGCGCCTGCTGACAGGTGCTGACAGCAGTCAGCGCCGACCGGACCGTTACCAATTCGTCAGGATTTATCTTTACAACCATAAGCAGCAATCCTAGGCTTGCGCTTGGGATGCTGTCTGGGGGACAGGTGTGGCAGTACAGTTTGTAAAATTTGTCGGGCTTTCAGCGCTGCTTTTTGCGGCCCTGTCTGATCCTGCTTCGGCGCGCCGCCATCACAAGCAAAGTGCGGCCCAAGCCACGCCTGAAACAATAGCACCTAAAATTCTGCCCAAGGACGCCATTGCCGTCAGCCTTGCCCAGCCTGGCGATCCAGGCACGGTCAATCTTTCGGGTTTGAACGTGAATTACTGGGATTCCGGCAAGGTCGGCCAAACGCCACTCATCATCTATTCGCACAGCTTCGGCGGCTGCAGCTCGCAAGCCAGCTTCCTCACAAGCGAGCTGGCCAAACAAGGTTGGCTGGTGATGGCGCCCGATCATTCGGATTCCGCCTGCGGCAAATTCAATGGCAAAGAAAAAACTTTAAGCGACCCAGCCCTCTGGGATGAAACGACTTTCCTGAAACGGCGCGATGAAATGCGCCGAGTCTATCGCACTCTGAAGTCAGACACCGCTTGGCGCAACCGCATCGACTGGTCCCGCGTTGCGGTGATGGGCCATTCGCTCGGCGGCTATGCGGCGCTGGCCATTGTGGGTGGTCAACCCACGTGGCGCGTCGATGGCTTTGCCGCCGTCTTGGCCTTGGCACCTTATTGCGAACCGCTGAAACTCAAAGGCAAGCTCGGCGATATTGGTGTGCCTGTCATGGTGCAGGGCGGCGCTAAGGATGAGATAGCAAATCCGGGTCAAATCGGTGCCAATGGCTGCTTTGCCCAAACTGGCGGCAATGCCACCTATGTTGAGTTCGACAAAGCCGGGCACATGGCCTGGACCGATGCCAACAACACGGCCCATGGCAACATCACCATCTATGCCAAGTAATTCTTTGCCTCTGTTTTCAGTGGCGAGCCGATGAAGCTGACAAGATTGGCCGGCACCAGCGACCTGCAACAGAAATAAACATCTGTCTCAGACATTTACGAATTCATCTCGATGGTAACCTTGCAAATACAGCAGCGCCGTCAGATCACTGTGATTGATGACCACCTTGGCCTGTTCTTGAACCACGGGTTTGGCATGGAGGGCCACACCGATCCCCGCAGCTTGCAACATGGGAATATCATTGGCACCGTCACCCACTGCCAGAACCTGTTCGGCTGAAAAACCAAGCCTTGCGCAAATCTGGCGCAAGGCTTCAACTTTCGCTTCTTTGCCGAGAATAGGAGGAATGACGCGCCCTGTCAGCCTGCCATCGATAATTTCCAAGTGATTGGCGCGGTTCTCGTCAAAGCCCAATGCCGCCGCAATTGGACCCGTGAAAGACGTAAACCCGCCAGACACCAGCGCTGCATAAGCCCCTTGTGCTTTCATTGTATCAAGCAAAACTTTGCCGCCGGGCATCAAGGTGATGCGCGTTTTCAAAACATCATCGACCACCGTCGCGGGTAAGCCTTCCAGAAGCGCCACGCGCTCGCGCAGAGCGGCGTCAAAATCCAACTCACCGCGCATGGCTTTGGCCGTCACTGCCTTGATATGATCGCCGACTCCAGCCACAACACCCAACTCATCAATGCACTCTTGCTGGATCATGGTGGAATCCATATCAGCCAGCAGCAATGGTTTGCGGCGGTCGTGAATGGACACGACAGCCGCGTCGATCTTATGGCTGCGCAGACCAATCAAAAATTCTGGCAGACGCGCGAATATATCAACCTCACAGGCCTCACTTTTGGAAAGCCAATGCGGCCCCCCACTACCGAGATCACGCATCGCGTCAATCACCTGTGGGGTAATTGCACCAGAGCCGGGGGTTGCGATGAGAACAAGAACGGAATCCATATGCCTCAATTGCGATCCGCCTCAATTTTAATGTGCTCGGGCTGGCGGCCCATTTTATAACCGGCGTCCATGGCGATGAACGCCTTCTCCAAGTTGCGCGTATAGGTCACAATATCAAAAAGCGGCGACGCTAACCGATTTTTCTGAAGGTGCTTCTTCATTTCAAATAACACTGCGGGATCGCTGGCAAGTTTGACTGCTTTTTCTTCATAATCGCTCGGCGTGGACGTGATCAATTCCGGCAAACCAACAGCGTGCAAAGCGCTTGCCGCAACCCGGCTGGCAAAAATTTCACCTGTCATTGTCAGCAAAGGGACACCACTCCAAAGTGCATCTGCCGCAGTTGTATGCGCGTTGTATGGAAACGAATCCAGAAAAAGGTCGGCAACAGAAATCCGATCAAAATATTCTTCTCGTGGAGCGAACTTTGAAAAGATCAGTCGTTGTGAATCGATCCCTCGGCTCGTGGCTTCGCGTTTTAGATTTTCTTGTGTCACCAAATCAGTGCCGGACAGCCACAGAACACTAAGCGGGATGCGCCGCATGATATTCATCCATACGGAAAACATTGGCGGATTATATTTGATTGTATTGTTGAAACTGCAAAAGATGATTCCATCAGCTGGAAGATCAAGTTCGCTGCGTTGAAAGCGCGTTCGCTCAATGCTGCGTGATCGATCATTGGGCAAAAAACAGTTCGGCAGTTGTACAATTTTTTCAGTGCAGGATGAATAATATTCAGGCGGAATGACCACTTTATCCGCGATCATGTAATCGATAAACGGCGACCCTAAAGTTCCCGGATAACCCAGATAATTAACTTGAACAGGAGCGACGCGGTTGTGGGCAAGGGGAAGCCTTGGCACGCCGGTGTATCCGTTCAAATCGAGTGCGATCGACAGACCTTTATCTCTTGCCATGCTGAGTGCTGTGGCATGATTGAAACTAGAAGTTTGATAATAATGGGTCGCTGCCTCAACAATACGATTTTCAAAATTGTCGCCCGTGCTCTTGCCCTGCGAGAAGACATGGACCACAAATTTTTCTTTGTCATGATTTTCAATCACGCCAGCCACCAATTGGCCCACGGGATGGTTGTGCAAATCGGCTGAAAAATAACCCAAATGAATTTTAGAATCAAAAGTTCGCTTGCCAATGGCAGGCAAAGTCAGTCGGTCAGCCAAACTCACGTCACTTTGATGTTCAATTACAACAGCTTGGGCCACCTTCATATTCTCGGCAAGATTGTCAAGCGTATAGGAAATGAGAAGGGGGTTGCTGTCCACTTGACCAACAGGTCTGGGCATGACCAGTCGAGCAACATCATCATCATAGCTAGTCCAAAGACATATCTTGAGCTTCGTAGAAATCTCATCGAAAACGGCGCTTTGGAAATTCGGATCAATCGCTTTTGCTTTCTTGAATTCAGCAAGGCCGCCAAGGATATTTTTTTCTTTGATCAGGACGCGACCTTTTTCCGTTGATAATTTTGCTGATCGCAAGTTTAATTTTTCCGCTTTCGCGATCTGTGCCAGAGCAGCGACATTGTCGTCCAAACCGCTCAGGATATGAACCTTCGAGATATGCGCACTTAGCGCATAGGGATCAAGCGCGAGGGCCCGGTCGGCAGCACTTGCAGCCGATTGCAAATCACCCAGCAGATCAAGCACAATTGAACGGTTGCAGTGGGCCTTAGCAATTTTCGGGTTCAGTCGAAGTGCTTCGTCAAGGTGCTTGAGGGCTTCAGCATATTTACGTTGGGCCAATTTGACACTACCAATGCAAGACGCAACCATGGCAGGGTCATATCCAAGTTTGGCTGCTCTCTCAAAATGCACGAGTGACTCATCGAATTGCTTCAATTCGTCAAAGCAGAGAGCCAGATTAAATTCAGCTGCGGCATATTTGGGGTCAATCGCCAGCGCTTGTTCGATGAGGTATCTGGCGTCTTCAATTCGTGCCTGCTTGAACCTGATCACGCCCAGAAGATGCAGCGCTTCGTCGTGCTTTGGGTTCGCGAGAAGAATCTGATGGTAGACTTTTTCAGCCCCTTCAAGGTCTCCTTTTTGGTGGAGTGAAAGTCCAGATTGAATTTGTTCCTTTTCAGTTGCTTTTTGCATACCTATACCGATAGCCCTTAGCCATGAAGTCCGCCCCAACAAAATCTGTGCTTCTTATTGCAGGCCCCACCGCCAGCGGCAAGTCTGCTTTGGCAATGCAACTGGCTGAAGCGGAAAATGGCGTAATCATCAACGCAGACTCGATGCAGGTCTATTCCGGACTCCGCATCTTGACGGCGCGACCGACGGCAGAAGATGAAGCGTGCGTGCCGCACCGCCTTTATGGCCACCGCGCGCCGGAACAAGAATATTCAACCGGCCTCTGGCAAAAAGAAGCTATCGCAGCTGTTGAAGTCGCATTGGAGCAAGGCAAACTGCCGATTCTCTGTGGCGGAACCGGCCTTTATTTCATGTCGCTTCTCACAGGCCTGGCTGAAGTGCCTGAGATTGCGCATGAGGTGCGGGCTAAGTGGCGCAGCTTTGCAGGCGACCTTCAATCAGAATTGGCCAAACGTGATATGATTTCTGCCGCCAAGCTGAACCCGGCTGATCGCCAACGCCTCATCCGCGCTTTGGAAGTGGTGGAAAGCACAGGCACCACTTTGCCCGATTGGCAGGCCAAAGCTGCAGAAGCCGCGCCCTTAAAGTATTTCAACATCCGGCGCCTGTTCAAAACCCTCCCGCGCGAAGAACTTTACGCCCGCGCCGATGCCCGTTTTGACCGGATGTTGGAGCAGGGCGCTCTCGATGAGTTGCGCACACTTCCTAAACTGCATCAAGATCAACCTTTAATGAAAGCCATCGGCGTTCCTGAACTGAGCGCCTATGTCAATGGTGAACTCACGCTGGAGGAAGCCAAAACCAAAGCCCAAACGGCCACGCGCCACTATATCAAACGTCAGCTCACCTGGTGGCGCGGTCAGATGCAGGGCTGGGAGGAAGTGACGCAATGAAAACCATCTGCAAGATCGAAAATAGCTAATGGCGGATTGACCTCTTTTCAAACGCGCCAATTGTGGATCAGCAGGCACTCACGCCGCTTGCACAGCTTTTCTTGGCCAGCAAGAGAAATGCGCCACCGCCCAACGCTGCCAAGCCGCCAACACCCACCGCGATCATAGTTCCGTCACCCGCAGGCGCGACGACGGGAGCTACAGACGGAGCCGGGGCCGCAGGTGCGGTTGCTTGAAGCTGAGGCATGGGATGGCCGCAAGCGCCAACATCAGCCCGCAATTGGCCTATGCGCGCCGTTTCATCAACTCCGGGATTACGGCTCAGAAAATGCCGCAACGCTGCGATCTCACCCAGTTTACCATTGACGCAGCTGAGACCGATCGCATCATTTGAAGTTTGGGCCGCGCTTTGAATGCTGCGGCCCAGTGCTGTGATCCCATCGAGTTGCTCCGCTTGCGAAACAGGCGCGGCAACGGGGGTGACGAAAACACCATTGGCAATCGCGATGTCCCCACCCGAAGCACAGGGGCGAATGGCAGGAACCGTATAGAGATTTGCACCCGTGAACGTAACGTGGCACGATTGAAACGCAAGGGTCGCTTGGCCGGATTGACTAACCATCAGCTTATCGCCCGCCTTCAGCTGTGCCAGCTGGCCAGCGCTTTCAAAGCCATCCCCCCGATTAATCAGCACCTTGCCAGAAAAACTATCGAGCTGCGCTGCTTGCAAAACCGCCACCTGAGCACCCCACAGCGCAACGGTCGCTATCCAAGATGAAAACTTCTTAATCGTACGGTTCATTGCCAAGTCCCCATTCCCAAGGCTTATTCTTAATCATTGATTAAGGTTTGTTGCAAGCCTGTGTATGGCGACACTTATGACTTCGTGTGTCATGCGTTTTGACCCAGATGAGAGGGCATGATGAGCTGAAACCATGAACTACCAATTTCATCCTCAGGAATTATCTGAAACCACGCAAGCCGGAGAAGGCCTGCCTCGGCGTAAATGGACTGTGGCCGAAATCGAGGCCATGGTTCACGCTGGCATTATCGAAGAAGATGACAGGTTTGAGATGATTGGGGGAGACGTTGTTCCAATGTCACCAAAAGGTAGTCGCACGAAATTTACAAAGCGTCGCTACTCGATTTTTGGATAAGGCACCGTTCGCAAAACTATCGTATTATACAAGAAACAACATATAGGCTGGATCCATTCAGCTTTGTTGAGCCGGACTTTGTTTTCTACGATGCTTCCGTGAAAGTTCCACAACCTGCCCCAGCCAACACGTGGCTTGCGGTCGAAATATCTGATTCATCACTAGCATACGATTTGGGTCGCAAACCCCGGATTTACGCGAACGCAGGTGTGCGGGCGCTTTGGGTTATCGATGTGAACACGCTTGAAACACACATTTTCAGCCAGCCCGGCATTGATGGTTATGCCTTAAAAAAAATGTCAGGCCCCAAGTAGTCCTGGAGCCAGATTTCGCTCCCGAACTCGCCGTAAAGCTCAGCGAACTCGTATTGATTTAGCCACCCCCTTGACAAATCCGTCCGCACACGTACAAATCCATCCATGAACAATATTCTTGTTGTCGTAGGACCGCGTAGCGCCAGGCAGGCATAACCTGCCGGACTTTCGGTGCTACGCGAAACACAAGGCTCCCCCGGGGGCCTTTTTTATTATCAAAACGACAAGACCAGAACGAACGAGGATATGATGGCTGAAGAAGAAATGATGACAGGCGCAGAAATGGTGCTGAAGGCCTTGGCCGACCAGGGCGTGGCCCATGTCTTTGGCTATCCCGGTGGGGCCGTATTGCCGATTTATGACGAGTTCTTCCAGCAGGACAAAGTGAAACACATCCTCGTGCGTCACGAGCAGGGGGCCACCCACATGGCCGAAGGCTATGCCCGCAGCACAGGCAAAGTGGGCGTCGCATTGGCCACGTCTGGCCCCGGCGCCACCAATTGCGTGACAGGCCTGACGGATGCCATGTTGGACTCGATCCCGATGGTCTTGCTGACGGGCCAAGTGCCCACACATTTGATTGGCAATGATGCGTTTCAGGAATGCGACACCGTCGGCATCACGCGGCCCTGCACCAAGATGAATTGGCTGGTGAAGAATGTGAACGATCTCAGCCGCACCATTCATGAGGCATTCTACGTGGCCCGCACTGGACGTCCCGGCCCTGTGGTTGTGGATATCCCAAAGGATGTGCAATTCGCCAAGGGCAAATATACGGGGCCCGAAGGCGTGATTGTGAAATCTTATCAGCCACGCACAATGCCCGAGGCCAAGGCCATCAGCGCCGCGATTGATTTGATTGCCAAAGCGCGAAAGCCATTGCTCTATACAGGCGGCGGCGTCATCAACTCTGGCACCAAGGCCAGCGCCTTGCTGCGCGAATTTGTGGCGCTGTCGGGCATCCCAATCACCTCAACTTTGATGGGGCTGGGCGCATACCCTGCCTCCGGCAAAGAATGGCTGGGGATGCTCGGCATGCACGGCACATACGAAGCCAATATGGCGATGCATGATTGCGATGTGATGATCAACGTCGGAGCGCGCTTTGATGACCGCATCACCGGGAGGCTCGATGCCTTCGCGCCCAACTCCAAGAAAATCCATATCGACATTGATCCATCGTCAATCAATAAAACCGTGCGGGTCGACATTCCGGTGGTGGCGGATGTGGCCGAAGCCTTGGCCGCGATGATCGCCGAATGGAAAAATCGCAATGTGAAGCTGGATCACGCTGCACTCTCGGCATGGAAGCGCCAGATCGACGGTTGGAGGGCGGTTGATTGCCTGAAATATCGTACCAACAAAGATGTGATCATGCCGCAATATGCCATTCAAAGGCTCTATGAACTCACGAAAGATCGCGACACCTATATCACCACCGAAGTGGGCCAACATCAAATGTGGGCGGCGCAGTTCTACCGTTTTGAAGAGCCGAACCGTTGGATGACATCCGGTGGCCTCGGCACCATGGGCTATGGCCTTCCCGCCGCTGTAGGCGTTCAAACCGCACATCCGAAATCTCTGGTGATCGATATTGCCGGCGATGCTTCTGTGCAGATGACGATGCAGGAATTCTCTTGCGCAATTCAATACAGACTGCCGATCAAGATTTTTATCTTGAACAACCACTATATGGGCATGGTGCGCCAATGGCAGCAGCTTCTGCATGGCAACCGCTTGAGCGAAAGCTATTCTGAATCACTGCCGGACTTCGTAAAGCTGGCAGATGCTTTCGGTGGCCACGGCATTCGCTGTTCAAAACCAGCCGATCTCGACGCCGCCATCATCAAGATGATTGAAACGCCGGGCCCGGTGATTTTCGATTGCGAAGTGGCCAATCTCGCCAATTGCTTCCCGATGATCCCTTCCGGCAAAGCGCATAATGAAATGCTGCTGGGTGCGGATATTTCGGACGAAGAAGTGGGCACGGCGATCGATGCCAAAGGCAAACAGTTGGTGTAAGGAACATAAATCATGAACGCACATCAACAAGCCACAGGCTCTGCCTATTTCATCGACACCAAGAAGGTTGAGTCTGAAACCCATACGCTGGCCGTTGTGGCTGAAAACCAACCCGGTGTCTTGGCGCGCATCATCGGCCTCTTTGCGGGCCGGGGCTATAACATTGACTCACTCACGGTCTCGGAAACCGAACACGAGCGCCACGTTTCGCGCTTTACGATCGTGACCACGGGCACGGCCTCCGTCATCACCCAGATCAAAGCGCAACTCGAACGCATGGTGCCGGTGCATTCGGTTGCGGACTTGACGGCGGAAGGCGACTTTCTGGCGCGTGAGCTGGCCATGGTGAAAGTGGCTGGCCTTGGCGACAAGCGCGTGGAAGCATTGCGCCTCGCCGATGCTTTCCGCGCCCGCGTGATTGATGCGGCCACCGACAGCTTTGTTTTCGAGCTGACCGGGAAACCTGACAAGATCGACCAGTTCATCTCTTTGATGGTGCCGCTGGGTCTCTTGGAAGTTTCACGCACAGGAGTGGCCGCCATTGCGCGCGGCAATAAAGCGATGAAAGTTTGAACATCTACACCACCCTGTGCATCGCCGATACAAAACGGCTAAAACACCGTCATTGATTCTGGGAAAGGCCAACGGTCTTGCCTTCTGCTTACATTGTGGAGGGTAGTGTCTCTAGGCCAAGCAGTCAGGGAAAGCATGAGCAAAATCAAATACAAACGCATTCTTCTCAAGATTTCAGGCGAAGTCCTGATGGGTGCCCAGGGCTTTGGCATTGACCTCGCCACGGTTGGTCGATTGGCCGATGAGATCATCGCACTCAAAGCCGCCGGCGCAGAAGTCGCCTTGGTTATCGGCGGCGGCAACATTTTTCGCGGGCTTGCCGGTGCCGCCAAAGGCATGGACCGGGTTTCGGCCGATCATATGGGCATTATGGCCACCGTGATGAATGCGCTGGCCATGCAAGGTGTGTTGGAGAGCAAGGGGGTTGAGGCGCGCATGATGTCTGCCATCGCCATGCCCACGGTATGCGAAACCTATTCGGCGCGACAAGGCATCTATCATTTGCAGCAGGGCCGCGTCGTCATTTGCGCGGCTGGCACGGGCCTACCATTTTTCACAACAGATACTGGCGCAGCGCTGCGTGCCGCTGAACTGAAATGCAATGCACTTTTTAAGGGTACAAGCGTGGACGGCGTTTACTCGGACGATCCGAAGGAAAACCCCAATGCCAAACGCTACGACCATATCTCCTTTGGCGAAATCCTGACCAGAGACCTGCGGATCATGGACCCCGCCGCAATCGCCCTTGCAAGGGACAACGACATTCCGGTAGTTGTCTTCTCTATTCGAGAGGTCGGAAACATTGCCAAGGTTTTAGCAGGCAAAGGCCTCTTCACTCTTGTCCAGAAGGATTGATCATGGCTGCACCCGCACCGTTTAACGCCGCTGATTTAAAACGCCGCATGTCCGGCGCTATTGATGCGCTGAAACATGATTTCGGCGGCCTGCGCACAGGCCGTGCCTCTGCCTCACTGTTAGATCCCATAATGGTTGATGCTTATGGCACCAAAACACCAATCGTTCAGGTGGGTTCTGTCAGCGTGCCAGAGCCGCGCATGTTGCAGATCAGCGTATGGGACAGAGGTTTGGTCATCGCCGTTGAAAAAGCCATTCAGCAATCCAATCTCGGCCTCAACCCGCAAACCGAAGGCAATGTGATCCGGCTTCGTATGCCGGACTTGACGCAAGACCGTCGCAAAGAGCTGGCGAAAGTGGCCCACACTTATGCAGAAAAGGCCCGTGTCGCCGTGCGCAATGTGCGCCGCGATGGCATGGACCAGTTGAAAGCCCTCGAAAAAGCTTCCGCCATCGGCGAAGATGAGGCCAAGACCAAATCCGACGAAGTCCAGAAAATGACGGATGCCACAATCAAGGACATCGACGCGACGTTGAAAAGCAAAGAAGCTGAGATCATGCAGGTTTGAGGCAATGACAGCCAGGCCCGCCGCGAAGATGACACCGCGCCATGTCGCCCTGATTATGGATGGCAATGGTCGCTGGGCCGAGGCGCGTGGTTTGCCCCGTCAGGCAGGCCATAAGGCAGGCATTGAAGCGGTGCGCCGGGCTATTCGCGCCGCAGCCGATCATGGCATCGAATATCTTTCAGTGTACTCATTCTCGACTGAAAATTGGTCGCGTCCCAAAGCCGAAGTGAGCTTTCTGCTTTCGCTGTTGCGGCGTTTCATCAGACAGGACGTGGCTGAACTTCATGCCGCTGGCGTGCGGATTAAAATTATCGGTTCACGGAGTGATTTGGAGCCATCTCTGGTGCGCCTTTTGGCTGATGCCGAATCTCTGACAGCGGCAAATTCAAAACTCAATCTTATTGTCGCTTTTAATTATGGCAGCCGTCAGGAACTCGTTCGCGCCGCGCGCAAACTGGCCCAGCATGTTGTCGATGGTCGCTTGGCACCGGCAGAGATTGACGAGAAAGTCTTCGCCGCAGCATTGGACTTAAGTGACATGCCGCCCGTTGATCTTTTAATCCGCACCGGCGGCGAACAACGCATTTCCAATTTCCTGCTGTGGCACTGCGCCTATGCCGAATTTGTTTTCACACCAACGTTTTGGCCCGATTTTGATGCGGCATGTTTTGAAAAAGCATTGCTAGAATTTCGCGGTCGGGTCAGACGCTTTGGCGGTCTCAAAGTGCGCAGCGCATGAGTGAAAGCGCCGATGTGAAGCCATCCAGCAAATGGGCTGACCTTGCATTGCGCAGCGCTTCTGCCGTCGTGTTGATGCCCATTGCCCTTTATTGTGTGTGGCAAGGTGGCATTTGGTTTCAAATGTTTCTGGGCGTACTGGCCGTTTTAGTTGCGCAGGAATGGGCGGCCATCGTTCATGGCGGCAGCGCGCGCGCCTTTGCCCTGTTAGTTTTGGCGGGCTTGTCTGGCGTCTTCGTGACGGCAGCGCAGGGCCTCGACGCCGCCAGTGCCGCCATTCTGGTGATTTGGCTGTTCAGCGTTTTAATGTGGTTGGTGCAAGCGGGGCAGGGCAGCATCTGGTCACTGCTGGGTGTTTTTTATATCGGCCTGCCCATGATCGCCTTTGTACTGTTGCGCGAAGATGGCGAATTGGGCTTCTGGGCCGTGCTCTGGTGTTTTGCCATCGTCTGGGCAGCCGATATTTTTGCGTATTTTGCGGGCCGCATGATTGGCGGACCAAAGCTCGCACCGCGCCTATCACCCAAAAAAACCTGGGCAGGTTTGGCTGGCGCGATTGTCGGGGCCTGTCTGGTCACCACAGTCTTCACGTGGTGGCTCAATCTCAACCTGCCGCCGCTTTTGCTGTTAGCAACCACCCTCACAATTGTGGAGCAAGCAGGCGACATTTTTGAAAGTGCCATGAAGCGGCGCTATGGCGTGAAAGACTCGGGCAACTTCATTCCGGGCCATGGCGGTGTTTTAGACCGGGTGGATGGGCTTTTGGCCGTAATTCTGGTTGCCACAGTGATCGGTTATACGCATCAAGCGGGCAATGCCGCGCTTGGGCTTTTGCGCTGGTAACCATCTCGCCCGATAATTGACGCATTCAAAGTGTTTCGTGGTTAAGAAGTGGTGACTATGTCGCGCAAAATTTGAGCGAATGGTAACTTTGGGGATGCGGGAGAAAGTTGATGCAGTTGATTTCACAATATCCGGCTTTGCTGTTTGTTTTTTCGGCTTTCGCCTATTTGGCTTGCGTCATCATCATCGTCTTCATTCATGAAATGGGCCATTTCCTTGTGGGCCGTTGGTGCGGGGTCAACGTCGTCGCGTTCTCGATTGGCTTTGGCAAAGAGCTTTTCGGCTTCACCGACAAGCATGGCACACGTTGGAAATTGAGTGCCATTCCATTGGGTGGTTATGTCCGCTTTGAGGGCGATGCCAATGCCGCCAGCATGCCGGAATTCAAAGCAAAACCGTCACCAACATCGCTTCCAGGTGCAGCACTTTGGCGGCGCTTTCTTGTTGTTCTGGCAGGCCCCGCAGCAAATTTTATTCTTTCAATTGTCATTTTTGCCGGCGCCTTTGCCTTTGTTGGCACGCCTGTGAACGCGCCACGTATCGATGAAGTGGTTGAGGATAGTGCAGCCAAGCAAGCTGGTCTCATGGCCGGCGATTTGATCCGTTCGATTGATGGCAGCCCGGTGACCAGTTTTTCTGATATTCAAGCGACCATGGCCAACCAGGACCCCACGCCCATGGCGTTGGTGATCGAACGCGCGGGCCAGAAGCAGAATATTACGCTTACGCCAAAAATAGTAGAAATCACCGATGATGTGGGCGTCAAGATCAAGGTCGCGCAGATTGGCATCAAACACGACCCGAAAAACGATCCGCAGACCTATGTGAAATCTGGGCCGATTGAAGCTGTGGTAAAAGGCGCCAACCAAACCTGGTTCATCGTCTCTGCCACAATGCACCGGATCGGAAAAATCTTTATCGGCGCTGATACCGCAAAACAACTGCATGGACCTGTAGTCGTCGCCAAAATCGCAGGCGACGTTGCCCTGCTGGGCTTCTGGCCGTTTATTTATTTCATTGGATTTATCAGCGTCTCGATAGGCCTTGTTAACCTTTTCCCAATTCCTATGCTGGATGGTGGGCACTTGTTGTTTTACCTGATCGAAGGCGTCATTGGACGCCCCGTCAGTCCAATAGCCCAGGAGTGGAGCTTCAGAATCGGTCTGTCAGTTATTCTGATGTTGGTCGTTCTGGTCTCCACAAACGATATCACGGGCCTGTTATCGCGCTGATTTTCCTCGTGGATGTTTCATTTGCATTCATGGGAGATTTGGTTAAAACGGCGCCTGTTCGGGAAGGTCTCCCGGGGGATGGCTAAGGTTAGAGATTGGCTTTTTGATGCGTAAGAAATTTGGCCTAGTTGGCCTCCTCATGTTCGTTCTGGGTTTTACACTGCCGGTCGTTGCCAGTGTTGCTTTCGCGCCAGTTGCGTTAGCGGCGGCAAACGGCGTTGTCATCGAAGGCAATCAACGCGTTGAACGCGAAACGATTTTGTCTTATTTGCAATTCGGCCCCAATGAAGCGGCCACGCCGGAAAAAATTGACGCATCGCTCAAAGCGTTGTTTTTGACGGGCTTGTTCTCAGATGTGAAAATTGATCGCCGCGGTGCCAATATCGTCATTCGCGTTGTTGAAAATCCGATGATCAATGTGGTTAATTTCGAAGGCAATAGCGAGATTGATGATTCGACCTTGCAAAAGGAAGTTGAAGTTCATCAGAGCCTCATTTATACAAAAGCCCGCGTGCAAAGTGATACACGCCGCGTTTTAGCCCTTTATCAATCCAAGGGTTTTTACAATGTCCGCGTTGAACCAAAACTGATCCGCCAGCCAGACAACCGCGTGAATATTGCATTTGAAATTTCTGAAAACGGTAAAACCGAAGTGACCGACATCAATTTCGTCGGCAACACCTCGATCCGTTCAGACCGTTTGCGCAGCGCCATGGTGACCAAAGAGAAAACCTGGTGGAACCCATTCTTGCGCAACGACACGTATGATGCAGACCGTTTGGAATATGACAAAGAACTGATCCGTCGCTTCTATTTGAAGAATGGCTTTGCGGACGTACAAGTCACCGCCGCTCAAGCTGAATTGAAGCAAGGCGGCGGCAGCTTTGCCATAACCATAACCATCGACGAAGGCCCGCATTACACGATCGGTGATGTCGCCGTGAATGTCGGCCAGACCAATCTCAACGGCGATGCGCTGCGCAAAAAAGTGCGCACGGGCGTGGGCGACTCATTTGATGCATCAAAAGTTGATAAGTCGGTTGAAAACTTAACGCTGGGTGCATCTGATCAAGGCTTCACCTTCGCCAAAGTCGAACCGAAGGTTGACCGCAATCCCGGCAACAAAACCGTCAATATCACTTACAACATCACCGAAGGTGCGCGCGCTTATGTCGAGCGAATTGATATTGTTGGCAACAGCCGCACCCGCGATGAAGTGATCCGCCGCGAGCTGCGCCTCTATGAAGGCGATGCTTTTAACCGCACATTGATTGAACGCGCCCGCCGTCGTCTGACGGCGCTCAATTTCTTTGAGAAAGTGGACTTCAAAGAACAACCGGGGTCGGCGCCCGACAAAATTGTTCTGATTGTCGACGTGGCGGAAAAATCAACGGGATCGCTCACTTTCTCGATTGGCTATTCGTCAGTTGAAACCGTTGTCGGTTCTATACAATATTCCGAACGCAATTTGTTTGGTATGGGCTATCAGCAAGATTTGGGCACCAGCCTGAGTTTTGTGAAACAGTCACTGAACTACAGCTTCACCGACCCCTATTTCCTGGGCAGCAATATTTCGGCTGGCTTTGATCTTTTTGCCAACAACACCGACAACCAGGTCTCATCGAGCTATACATCAACCCAATATGGCGGCGCACTGCGCACCGGCTTCCGCTTGGATGAATTCCAATCGGTCAATTTCAAATATGGTTTGGCCTATCGTAATATTTCTGGCGTTAACTTGGCAATTGCAGCCCCTGCGGTGATTGCAGAGCAGGGTGCGACTTGGAAAAACTTTGTCGGTGCCGGCTATGTTTATGATGATCTCGATAATCCAAATCTGCCAACATCCGGCCTTCGCGCCCAATTGAACAGCGAACTCGCTGGTCTGGTGGGTGATGCGCAATATGCCAAGTTGGAAGGCAAGGCTTACTACTTCATCCCGCTGCTAGATGACCAAGTGGTGATCAAGCTGGAAGCCACAGCTGGCCACATTCAGCCACTGGGCAATAGCGTCAACCTGCAGGATCGCTTCTTCAAAGGTAGCGACTCGTTCCGTGGTTTTACACCAGGCGGCGTTGGCCCCAAGCAGACCGGCAATGATGGCAATCTTTATGCCATCGGCGCACAGGACTATGCCATCGGCACAGTGGAAGCCAATTTCCCACTGGGCCTGCCTGAAGCACTTGGCATTTCGGGTGCGGTGTTCTCAGACTTCGGCACTGTCTTTAATGCTGGCAACAATCCGGCTTTGGGTGGAGGGCCAGGATGTGGCGCGGCAGCACCGGGTTGCTCCGTCTTCGATCAAGCCGACTTCCGGCTCTCGGTGGGTGCCGGCATCGTCTGGCAATCGCCTTTCGGACCGTTGCGCCTGGATTATTCCTATCCGCTCATCAAGTCTGCGACCGACACGGTGCAATACTGGCGCTTCTCGCTGGGCACACGCTTCTAGACCTGACGGCAATATCCTCTTATAGCAAACGGCGGCCCTTCATTTTGGCCGCCGTTTCCATTTGAGGACCACATGACCGACGTTGCCGCGCCCAAAAAATCCATCGACATCATGCGCATCATGCAGCTCTTGCCGCATCGCTATCCATTTTTGCTGATCGACAAGATGATTGAGATGGATGGTGAGCAATCGGGCATCGGCATCAAGAACGTGACGATCAATGAACCCTTCTTTCAAGGCCATTTTCCAACGCGCCCCGTCATGCCTGGTGTGCTGTTGGTCGAAGCCATGGCCCAAACCGCAGGCGCGCTGGTGCTGGAACATCACGCCGAACACGCGGGCAAGCTGGTCTTCTTCACATCAATCGACGGCGCAAAATTCCGCAAGCCTGTGGGGCCGGGCGATACGGTTCATTTACAAGTGAAACTCTTGGCCAAGCGCCCGCCGATCTACAAGTTCTCGGCCGTTGCGATGGTGGACGGCAAGAAAGTCGCCGAAGCCGAGATTGGCGCGAGCTTGATTGACGCGAAATAAGCGCGCGCTGCCTCAGCCGCGCTGTTCCACTTTCACATAATCGCGCTTGGTCGGGCCCACATAAAGCTGGCGCGGGCGGCCGATCTTCTGACCCGGATCTTCGACCATTTCTTTCCACTGCGAAATCCAACCCACAGTGCGCGCCAGCGCGAAGAGCACGGTGAACATCGAAGTAGGGAATCCCATGGCGCGCAGAATAATGCCCGAATAGAAATCAACATTCGGATAAAGTTTGCGCGAGATAAAATATTCATCTGACAAAGCCACTTTTTCCAAAGCCCGGGCCACGTCCAGAAGGGGATCATCCTTCACCCCCAAAGCTTCAAACACTTCATGCGCCGAAGCCTGCAAAATTTTCGCGCGTGGATCATAGTTTTTATAAACCCGGTGGCCAAAGCCCATCAACTTGATGTTGGAAGACTTGTCTTTCACCTTTTCGAGGAAGGCAGGGATTTTGTCGACGGTGCCGATCTCCTCAAGCATTTTGAGGGCAGCTTCATTGGCACCGCCATGCGCTGGTCCCCACAGGCAGGCGATGCCCGCAGCGATACAAGCGAATGGGTTGGCCCCTGATGAGCCGGCCATCCGCACTGTCGATGTCGATGCATTCTGCTCATGATCAGCATGCAATGTAAAAATCCGATCCATGGCACGGGCTAGAACCGGGTTCACTTTGTATTCCTCGCAAGGCACAGCAAAGCACATGTGCAGGAAGTTGGCCGCGTAGGAAAGTTCATTACGCGGATAAACAAAGGGTTGCCCGATGTGATATTTATAGGCCATGGCAGCAATGGTTGGCAGCTTGGCAATCATGCGGTGCGAGGCAATCTCACGCTGGCGCGGATCGCCTATATCCGTTGAGTCGTGATAGAACGCGGACATCGCCCCAACCACAGCCACCATAACGGCCATCGGATGTGCATCGCGGCGGAAGCCCCGAAAGAACAGCGCCATCTGCTCGTGGACCATGGTGTGGCGGGTGATGTCGTTTTCAAATTTTTTGCGCTGCTCAGCATTGGGCAGCTCACCATAATAAAGCAGATAGCAGCTTTCAATGAAGTCGCCCTGCATCGCAAGTTGCTCAATCGGATAACCGCGGTAAAGCAACACTCCTTCATCACCATCAATGAAGGTGATCGTCGATTTGCAGGATGCGGTGGAGGTGAAGCCGGGGTCGAAGGTGAAAGTATTGGTCCCGGCATAAAGCTTGCCAATGTCGACAACATCAGGCCCCATTGTGCCTTTCAAAATGGGCAAGTCCTGTGCCTTGCCTTCGATGGAAATGTGGGCAGTTTTCAGTGTTTCGGCCATAAGGCCCTCCCATGATTTACAATATTCTATTGCAGCGCGATAGAAAGGTCAATATTACTGCCGTAATATTTAACTTGGTCTATGCCATCTGATCGGTGATACGCCCCAGTGACTCATCACGCCCTAACACTTGAAGCACATCAAATATGCCGGGCGAAGTTGACGTTCCCGTGAGTGCCGCGCGCAAAGGCTGGGCGAATTTGCCGAGTTTGATTCCGGATAATTCTGCATGGGCTTTGACAATGGCTTCTAAATCTTGCGCCTGCCATGTGCTGCAGGCAGAGAGCAGCGGGTGCAACGCCCCAAGTGCGGCCTTGCCCTCTTCATTCAGCAAAGCCCTGGCTTTATCGTCCATGGTCAAAGGGCGAGCGACAAAGAGATAAGCGGCGCTGGCTTTGAGTTCTACCAAAGTCTTGGCCCGGTCTTTCAGGCCCGGCATGGCCGCCAGAAGCTGCGCCTTCTTGGCGTCGTCAATGCGGGCCAGAAGTTCGGGTCCATCTTCAACATGGGGCAGGAAGTCCATGAAGGCGCGCAATAATTCAGTGTCCGGCGTTTGCCTGATGTAATGCCCGTTTAAATTCTCCAGCTTGGCAAAATCGAACCGTGACGGCGATTTGCCAATCCCGTCCAGGTCAAACCAGCGCACCAATTCCTCGGTCGAGAAAATCTCGTCGTCACCATGGCTCCAGCCAAGCCTTGCGAGATAGTTGCGCAAAGCGGCGGGTAGATACCCCATAGCGCGGTAGGCCTCCACGCCCAGCGCCCCGTGGCGTTTAGAGAGCTTTGCCCCGTCCGGCCCATGGATCAGCGGCACATGCGTCATGTGCGGCACCGCCCAGTCCATGGCCATGTAAATCTGCATCTGACGCGCCGCATTGGTGAGATGGTCAACGCCTCGGATAATATGAGTGACCCCCATGTCATGATCATCAACCACCACTGAGAGATTATAGGTGGGGTTGCCATCCGAGCGCAGAATGATGAGATCATCCAGATCCTTGTTGGGGATCACCACGCGGCCTTGTGCGCCATCATTGACCACCGTTTCACCCGCCTGAGGCGCTTTAAAGCGGACGACGGGTTTGACACCTGCGGGCGCGTCTTTCGGATCGCGGTTGCGCCATGTGCCGTCATAGCGTGTGGGGCGCTTTTCAGCTTCCGCCTTCTCACGCATGGCGGTCAATTCTTCCGGGCTGCAATAGCAATGATAGGCTTGACCCGCCTTCAACAATTCATTGGCAACTTCTGCATGACGCTTCATCCGCGCATATTGCGAAACGGCTTCGCCATCCCAGGTGAGACCCAGCCAGGTGAGCCCGTCAAGAATGGCGGCGGTGGCTGCATCGTTCGAGCGTTCACGGTCCGTGTCTTCGATCCGCAGCAGCATCTTGCCCTTGTGGCCCTTGGCATAGGCCCAGTTGAACAAGGCAGTGCGGGCGCCCCCAATATGCAGGAATCCTGTGGGCGAGGGAGCAAAACGAGTGACAGGTGATTCTGTCGATGACATTGTGGCCATTTTCCTTTTAGATGGAGCTGTGGGGAGAGGCTTGAGATGGCCTTCGAGGCGCTCGGTAGCACAGATGTGAGGCCTGTTAAAGGGCGGGGGCAGACAGAGCTCCTCGCCCAGCTGAATTTTGCAACCTGGCCAGCTCAGATGCGCTCCGCACTCATAGCGCAGGAGCAACACGCGCTGCTCTATGTTCCTATTTTTCTCATCGCAGGAAACTGGGCTTACTTCCAGCAAAGCGCTGAACCGTCGATTGGCTTCACACTGGTTCTGGGTGTCGTGGCCAGCGCGCTGTTGATCAAACGCCATAACCTAGCGCTGTTTTTTGTCGGCATCCTATTGCTCGGCTTTTGTGTCACGAAGTTCCGCGAAGAAATAGTGGCAACACCCATGCTGCGTGGCCCCACCAATGGCGTGATTATCGGTGGCTATATAGCAGACTATGCCAATAAGGCGGGAGCTGCGCGTGAACTCGTGGTGACGGTTGATGAAGCCACTGGCATTCCAGATAGTGAGCAACCCAAACGTATCCGCATCTTCGCGCCTGATACCGGCACATTGCAGATCGGCGATTATATCACTTTTGAGGCCTATCTCTCGCCCCTGCCGCGCCCGGTTGAACCCGGCGGCTTTGACTATGGCCGCATGCTGTATTTCCAATCCATTGGAGCAGGTGGCCGAATGCTCGGCCCGCCATCGCTTGAGGAACGCCCGGTGCCGTGGGAGTTTGAATATCGTCGCATCTTTCGCCAGTTGCGTTCTGCGATTTCACAACGCATCACAGCTGTCATTCCCGGCGCGGTCGGCCATCTCGCAGACTCAATGGTGTCAGGCGAACGCTCCGGCATTCCGGCAGAGATGAACACCAGCCTGCAAATCTCCGGCCTCGCGCATATCATCTCGATCTCTGGCCTCCATATGTCACTCGTCGCAGGCGGTGTGTTCTGGGCGGTGCGTGCTTTCCTCGCCCTCTTTCCATTCTTGGCTTTACGTTTCCCCATCAAGAAAATCGCTGCTGTTGCAGCGCTTCTTGTCGGCCTGATCTATACGTTATTGGCGGACTCAGGCTCAGCCACTGAACGCTCCTATCTGATGATCGCGGTCATGTTCTTTGCAGTGCTGATCGACAGGCCCGCCATATCCTTGCGCAATCTCGCCATCGCCGCGATTCTCATTTTAATCGTGACGCCAGAAGAAAGCGTCGGTGCCAGTTTCCAGATGTCTTTTCTGGCCGTAATGGGCCTTGCCGGATTATCGCAATGGCAGCGTGAACGCCAGAAACATTCAGCCCCCAAGGCTTCCAGCTTGGTTTCCCGCGTCGGCCGCAAACTTTGGCACTTCACGTTGCTCTCCGGCATGACCACGTTGGTGGCGGGCGGCACGTCGACGATTGCTGCTGTCTATCACTTTGACAGGCTTTCGCCCTATAGCGTTGTCGCCAATGGCGTGACCCTGCCGGTGAGCGAGGCCTTAGTGATGCCGCCCGCCTTGGTCGCCGTTTTGTTGATGCCTTTCGGGCTTGAACACTATCCTTTGAAAGTCATGGAATTCGGCCTCGATCTTACGATGAAGGCCTCGGACTGGATTGCCACATGGCCGGGCTCCAACCTTCTCGTGACCAAGCCAAACGTCGCGGGCATTGTCATGATCGCACTGGGTGCCGGCATTGTTGCAGTGGGGGTTGGCCGCTTCCGCTGGGCCGGGCTTGGTGTGGCGCTGTTGGGCCTTGTCATTGCAACTTTCACCAGCCGTCCCGCCATTCTGGTGGAAGACCGCGCCGCCACTGTGGCCATCCTCGATAGCCAGGGCCAATATGTTTTCTCGGAAGGCTCGAAGAACAAATTTGTCGGCAACAAGTGGCTGCAAGCCAATGGTGAGACTGCAACACTGTTCGAAGCGAGCCAGAAGCAGGGCTGGGATTGCACATCAGGCGATTGCTTCAGTGATCTGGCCCCGCTCAGCCTTTCCTATCTGCATGAGAAATCCGGGCAGGGGCCTTATTGCCCACCGACGGATATTATCATCGCCGACTATCCGCTGCATTTCCAATGCCGCCAGGCCCGGTTGGTGATTGACCGTTTCGATGTCTGGCGCAAAGGCGCACAGGCGGTTTACTTCACTGGCCAACGCTACACGCTGAAAACCGCGCGCGATGAGCAGGGGCAGAGGCCTTGGACCTATGACAGTCGCAAAGGGATTGGGACGAAACAGAAATTCTCGCTGTCAAAGACCGAAACTGAAACCAAAAGCTCTCCATGGCCGGGCTTGACCCGGCCACCCAGCCCTTAAGCCGCGCAAAGACTGGATCGGCGGGTCAAGCCCGCCGATGGGTGAGCGGAGGTTTTACTCTCTGAGGATTGTCGATATAGTGAGCCCCATGGATCACAATTCTTTCTTGGCCTTTCTCCTTGCTGCCACCGCCTTGGCGATCGTGCCGGGGCCAACCGTCACTGTGATCATCGCCAATAGTTTGAAACACGGAACCCGTGCCGGGCTTGGTATTGTGGCTGGCACGCAAGCGGGTGTGGTCATTTGGATGATGATTGCGGCCTTGGGGCTTGGTGCTGCCATCCAGGTGATGGGTATCTGGTTTGACGTGTTGCGCTATGTGGGCGCCGCCTATCTCGTGTGGTTGGCGGTCAAACTGTTTCGCTCCAAAGGCGATCTCGCTATGGCCGCGGCCAGCGACAAGCCGCGCCGCAGCTTTTTCATGCAAGGCTTTGTGGTGATCATGTCCAACCCCAAGATGCTAGTGCTCTTTGGCGCCTTGATCCCGCCCTTCATTCCGCAAGGGGCAGATGTGATGAAAACCACTTTGCTGCTCGGCTTCACCTTTGCATTCATCGCCGCGATAAGTGATAGCGCCTATGCCGTTCTTGCGGGCCGGGCGGGCAAGTGGCTATCGCAAAAGCGGATCAGGTTATTGGAAATCATTTCAGGTTCCTGCCTTGTGGGTGGCGCGGCGTGGATGGTGTTGAAAGGCAGGGCTTAAAACATGCGCATCGGTTTTTATCCCGGCTCATTTGATCCCATTACCTTTGGCCATCTCGATGTCATTGCCCGCGCTGGGCGGCTGGTCGACAAGCTGGTCATTGGCATTGGCACGCATGGCTCGAAACAGGGCCTGCTGTCGCCGGAAGAGCGCCTCGCTCTGGTGAAGGAAGTGGTGCGGCCAGTGTCGGAACATGCCGGGCTGAAATGCGAAGTCGTCACTTTCTCCGGCCTCACGGTTGAAGCCGCGAAAGCCGCCAAGGCCAATGTGATCATTCGCGGCCTGAGGGATGCCAGCGACTTCGACTATGAGGTGCAAATGTCCCAAATGAACGGAGCTCTCA
>Ga0209583_10000122_pt1 | contig 25499 bp, 25 predicted proteins | sample Str014_FD_187201 | JGI IMG/M metagenome (GOLD analysis project Ga0209583, IMG submission 187201) | Freshwater sediment microbial communities in response to fracking from Pennsylvania, USA - Straight Creek_MetaG_SC_2014 (SPAdes) (version 2) | ecosystem: Environmental > Aquatic > Freshwater >... | reverse complement strand
GCGCGTGCCGTTCCACATGCTGCGCCACGTGCTCGACATCTGAGCATCGTCGGCCTCATGCATCGGCTGGCGTCAAGAGGGCCTTGAGGTCGCGCTTACCGTGCGACTATGCCGCGCGGGTTCAAGGCGTGGCCGAACGCATCGTCGAAGCCAAGGACCAGGCCACCGTCCACACGTTGCTGACGGAAGGCGTTCATGCACTTGGTGCGGAGAACGCCGTCTTCGTGAGCTTCATACGAGACAACGCTGACCTGTCCGCCTGTCGGTTCATGTTGGTCTGCGAGCCCGACTGGTGCCGACGCTACCTCGATGCTGGATGCTTCGCCCATGACCCTTGGCTGGCCTACGCCGCCCACCACTCGGAGCCGATCCCGGCCAGCACACTGCCCGTGCTGGACCCCGAGGGCCAGCGGGTCATCGCCCTGGCGATGCAGAACGGCTTTGCATCCGCCGCCCTGGTGCCGGCGCACTCCGGCGCCGGCCATTCGCGGATCAGTCTGCTGTGCCTGGGGTCCACCAAGCCGGGCTTCTTCGAGGGCGAGGGTTTCGGACGTTTCAGGCTGGGGGCGCGGCTGCTTGCCGCGGAACTGCACGATTGGTGGCTGGCACGAATACGGCGTGAACTGCTCGTCAAGGCCCGCATCACGCCGGCCGATCTGGAACTGCTGCGGCACGAACGACAGGGCCACACCAGCAAGCGCATCGCGGCAGAGCTGCACGTCAGCAAGAGCTCGATCAACTCCCGCTTCCAGCGCATGAACATGAAGCTGGGGGTTCCCAACCGACGCCTGGCTGCCCGGCTTGCGGTCGAGTGCGGCTTGCTGATTGGCTAAGTTTGCATGGCATGGGCGATCGGCTGCCAGGCCCGGATGGTGGGCACCAGCCGCTCCGGCTGGAGTGATTCGACCACCAGCGGAGCGAGCGTGTTTGTCCTGGCCGAGCGCTGCGCCGCACGAGCGGCACAGAGCCGGTCAAAGTGGTCGGCCAAAACGCTGCGAACCAGGGCCGCAAGGCCGCAGATCGACAGCTCTCGCCAGCGGGCGATCAGTCCTGCATCTGGCGGGGATTCCGAAGCCCCTATCGCCTCAATGACGGCCTGCGGTGACGCCTGCCATGCAGGTTCGTCTTCCAGCCAACACTCTGCGCGCTCATCAAGCGGTGCCTCCAGAGCGGCAACGGGCGCGGCTCTCAACGCATCGGCCATCGATCCGGGCAATTGCAGTTCGCCGACCCGGGCATCGACATCGCCGACCCAGACCGGCCTGCGGGGATCGAGGGCGCGAAGCCGCTGCAGTACCTGGCTCTCGAACCAGGCCTGGGACGGCTGCTGCGCTCCAAGGAATGCCAGTGAACCGCGCCGACGCGCCATCAAGGCTTCGACATTGATCACTTGATGCCCCACCGTCGCGAGTGCGTTCAGGACGCGTTCTGCTTCGCTGCCAAGGGACGTGGCGATCACCCTGAACGCCAACATCCTAGGCAGCACTTCCATGCCCGCCTGCACCCAGCGGCGATAGTTCACCCAGCCCCCAGGGAGCACATCGACGGCCCAGCCCCGCCAGCGAAGTGCGCGGGCGACAGGCATGCTGTCGAGGCCACCACGACCGCAATAGACCAGGATGGCCTGGTCCAGCTTCAGGTGTGAGACCAGTGCCGCGAGCGCCGCCGGCAGTTCGCCCTCCGTCGAACTGTCCTGCGCAACCAGTGATCGGGCGCGATCCTCGGCCAATCCGGTCACCAGGGGGCCCTGGTTGACGACGGCTGGCGGCAACTGGACGGCGCCTGGGATGTGATCTTCCTCGTACTCCTCTCGCGTTCGCACGTCGATGACGAGCGCGTAGTGCGAGAAGTCCTGCACCTCGATGGCGTGCGGGTGGAAGGCCCCGGCCAGTGACTCGATCTCCGGCGGCTTGTTCGGATTTCGCGCGCGATCTGATGATTCTTGGTCCGAAGTCATCGCATGAAGTGGTCGATGGGGAACCTAGAGTTTCCGCACGGGGCGCGGTGGCGCCCCCTGACACGAAGCCCTCGGTTTCATCAACCTCAGGACCTGCAATGAACGCCATCGACACTCTAGACCGGACCAGCCAGGCTGCCAAGTGCGACATCGTGGCGCGGTGCACAACGTTGCTTCTGGCATTCGCCGCACTCTTTGGCGCGAGCACGCCGGCCCGCGCCGTGGACGGCTGCAAGGTGCTGCTGTGCCTCGCCGCACCGAGCTGGCGCTCGATCCCCGAGTGCGTACCGACGATCAACCAGTTGCACCGCGACTTGGCGCGTGGCAAGCCCTTCCCGGTCTGCTCGATGGCCGGCGCAGGAAACTCGGCCAACAACGCCTGGGCCAGTGCACCGACCAACTGCCCGCCGCAGTACACGCGGGTGTTCGACGGCGAAAGCGGGCCGATCTACTCCTGCGACTACGCAGGTGCCGTCACGGTGACCATCAACGGCGCACCTTTCACGCGCACTTGGTGGAGCATGGGCGGCGATACGGTGACCGAGTTCACCCCGGCCGCGAAGGCGCAGCTCGGAACGTGGGACACCAAGTTCGACGACGACTATGCCGCCTGGTTTGCCGCGCTGCCGCCGCCTGCGCCTGTTGCCGAGTCCGCCTACTGAGACACCGCGCCATGGATGCGTCCGTTTTTCTCGCGCTGACGCTGGCCTGTGCGCCGCAGGTACACACCGACACGGCGCGTGCCTTGGTCAGCGTAGAGAGCGCCTTCAACCCCTGGGCGATCGGTGTGGTCGGTGGCGCTCTGGTACGGCAACCCCGCAACCACGTAGAAGCTTTGGCCACGGCCAGAGCGCTGCAAGCCGCGGGCTGGAACTTCAGCGTAGGCCTCGGGCAGATCAACGTTGGCAACTTCGATCGGCTCGGCCTGACCGTGGAATCTGCCTTCGAGCCCTGCGCCAACCTGGCCGCCATGCAGACGGTGCTCGCCGAGTGCTTCGACCGTGCGAGCGGCTCGGCGACGAAGGCTGCGGATCAGGTGGCTCTGCGGCAGGCCCTGTCCTGCTACTACAGCGGCAACTTCGCCACCGGCTTCCGCCACGGCTACGTGCGCAAGGTAGTGATCGCCGCACGTGCCGTTCCCACTGCCCAACCGAAGGAGAAGGTATGAGAACCCTCGAATCGATCCGGCGCGCCGCGCCGGCACTGGCCGCCCTGCTGCCGGCCCTGCTATCGCAGGCCGCTTTCGCCCAGGGCTTCGACAAGATCAACACCACGGTCACGAACGTCAACACCATCCTGGTGACGATCTCGATCGCGGTAGTGACGATCGCAATCATCTGGGCCGGCTTCAAGATGATCTTCCAGGGCGCCCGACTCGCCGACGTGGCGAACGTGCTGATCGGCGGCACCCTGGTTGGCGGCGCCGCCGCGTTCGCCAGCTACATCGTCAGCTGATCCCAGGATCCACCATGCAAGGCGAAGCCATCTACAAGGGCGCCACGCGCCCGGCCATGAAGCTGGGCATCCCGCTGGTGCCGCTGGTGGTGCTGTTCGGCACCGGCATGCTGCTGATCATGTGGGGCGGCACGCTGGTGAGCTGGTGGATCGCCCTCGGCGTCGTGGTGGCCTTCGTGCCGGCGCTGCTGTGGATGCGCTTCGTGACGTCCAAAGACGACCAGCGATTCCGCCAGATGTTCGTCGCCATGAAGCTGCGGATGCACGACCGCAACCGCCGCTTCTGGCATGCGCGCAGCTACGCGCCCACCCTCTACCGGGGAGCCCGCGATGCTTGGCATGTCTAAGGCCCACAGCGCCGACACGAGACCGGGCCGCAACGGCTTCAGGCCCCGGCACTGGGCCCAGGCCCAGGCGGAGAACCCGCTGGCGCGCTTCATCCCGTTCTCGTCGCTGGTCAGCCCGCACGATGTGATCACACGCGGCGGGGACTACCTGCGCGTCTGGCGGCTCGACGGCGTGGCCTTCGAGTGTGCCGACGAGCACCAGATCGGCGAGCGACACGAAGCCCTGTGCAGCCTGCTGCGCAACCTGGCCGGTGGCCAGTGGGCGGTGTGGACGCACCGCCTGCACCGTGTCGTCAGCGACAGCTTGGAGGACCCCGCGCAGCCCGGCTTCGCGCGTGACCTGTCGCAGGCCTACCAGGCAAAGCTCGGTGAGCGCCGGATGATGAGCAACGAGCTCTACCTGACGCTGGTGTACCGGCCCAATGTGTCCCGCGTCAGTCGTGCCCTGCAATCGACCCAGCGCACGCGCGCCGCAATCGCGGAAGCCCAGGCCGAGACGCTGCGCGTCATGGAAGAACGCACCGCCCTCGTCGGCCGGGTACTGCGCGGCTTCGGCCCCGAACTGCTCGGCACACGCGAGCAGCGCGGGCGGGCCTATTCCGAGGTGGCCGAGTTCCTCGGCTACCTGGTCAACGGTTGCTGGCGGCCGGTTCCGATGACCGCCGGGCCGCTGTACCGGACGTTGCCCACGGCACGCCTGTCTTTCGGTGGCGACAAGCTCGAACTGCGCCAGGGTGATCAGCGGCGATACGCAGCCCTGGTTGACATCAAGGAGTACGCCGACGCGGTCGAGCCCGGCATCCTGAACGCCCTGCTCTACGAAGCCAGCGAGTTCATCGAGACGCAGAGCTTCTCGATCCTGCCGCGCCGCGAGGCCATGCGCGCGCTCGAACTGCAGCGCGACCAGCTGATCGCCAGCGACGACGTGGTGGCCAGCCAGGTCGCCGAGATGGACGTGGCGCTGAACGAACTCGGCGACGGCCAGTTCTGCATGGGCGAGTACCACTACAGCCTCGTCGTCTTCGGCGAGGACGTGGCCGACGCCGGCCGCCGCGCCGCCCAGGCCATCGGCGCCGTCGGCGAAGCGTGCAGCCTGCAGATGTCCCCGGTGGACCTGGTGGCCGATGCTGCATGGTTCGCTCAGATGCCAGGCAACTGGCAGTGGCGGCCCCGGGATGCCAAGCTCAGCTCGCGCGCCTTTGCGGCGCTGTCCAGTGGCCACAATTTCGCCCGCGGCAAGCGCGACGGCAACCCCTGGGGCGAAGCGCTGGCCCTGCTGCGCACGCCCTCGGGCCAGCCGTTCTACTTGAACCTGCACAGCAGCCCTGAGGGCGAAGACTCGGCCGACAAGAAGCTGCCAGGCAACACGCTGATCATCGGATCGACTGGCGTGGGCAAGACGACACTGGAGATGTTCCTGCTGACGCTGACGCGCAAGTGGGACCCAGCGCCACGCCTGGTGCTGTTCGACCTGGACCGTGGCTGCGAGATTGCCATCCGTGCCCTCGGGGGCCGCTACTTCACCCTCGAAGCCGGGAAGCCCACGGGCTGCAACCCGCTGCAGCGCGAGCCGACACCGGCGCGCATCCAGTTCTGGGAGCAGTTGATCCGCACCTGCATCGCCACGCCGGCCATGCCGCTGCTGCCGGCCGACGAGCGCGCCATTGCCGATGCGGTCAGAGCGGTGGCGATGATGCCGGCGCCGCTGCGCCGTTTCTCGACCGTCCGGCAGAACCTGCCAAAGGCGGGCGAGAACAGCCTCTTCGAGCGGCTCGGCCGCTGGTGCCAGGGCGGTGCGCTGGGTTGGGTCTTCGACCAGGCCGACGACCGGCTGCTCGACCTGCATGCCGCCAGCGTCATCGGCTTCGACACCACCGAGTTCCTCGACCTGCCTGAGGTCCGCACGCCGGTGATGATGTACCTGCTGCAGGTGATGGAAGAACTCGTCAATGGCGAGCGGCTGATCTACGTGATCTCGGAGTTCTGGAAGGCCCTCGACCACGAAATCTTCAGCGACTTCGCCAAACAGAAGCAGAAGACGATCCGCAAGCAGAACGGCCTGGGCATCTTCGACACCCAGAGCCCGTCCGACGTGCTGCGCCACCCGATCGGCCGCACCATGATCGAGCAGAGCGTGACCAAGATCTTCCTGGCCAATCCAGAGGCAGTGCGCGAGGAATACGTCGACGGCTTCGGCCTGACGCAGGCCGAGTTCGACATCGTGCGCAGCCTGGGCGCGCAAGGCGGCCGGCGCTTCCTGGTCAAGCAGGGTCACGCCAGCGCGATCTGCGAGCTCGACCTTGCCGGGCTCGAGGATTTCATCACCGTGCTGTCGGCCACCACCGACAACGTGGCCCTGCTCGATGCCGTGCGCGAACGGCATGGCAACGATCCGTTTCAATGGCTTCCCGTTCTTCTTCGTGAGGTTCACGATCGCAGGTTTCGTACCTCCAGGAGAACTGCATGAAAGCTGTTCGTCATCTCCTCGCGCTGGTCGCGATGGCACTCGCTGCCACCACCGCCAGTGCCCAGTTCGTGAAGGGCAACGAGGCCGTCAAGGTGATGCCCGATGGGATCAAGCGCATCGAGACCGCGCCGCTGCCGTCAACCGGCCCGATCCGAAGCACGAAGCCCTGCATCGCCGCGGCGGGATGCAACGCTGGGCCATGGCACATGGTCGAAACCAACGATGGACTTGCGGAGTGCACGGAGGCCTATGCGCGGCCCGGCACCTGCCGCAAGTCCACTTACGGGACGACGAAGCTTTCTCGCCTATGGGTGGTCAAGTCCGGCACCAACTGGCTTCAGTGCCAGTTCCCGGACTTGGGTAGCAAGTGCGTGAACATGTTCGCGCGGCCACCCGCCAATCTTCCGTTCGACGCTGTGCAGTAGGAGGTCACCAAGATGTTTTCCTGGGTCGGCTCCAAATTCGACGCCATCCTTAGCACCTATGTGCTTAGCGTGGTGTCGACGCTTATGACTGCCATCGCACCGATCGCATTGACTGCGATGACGATATGGGTTGCGTTGTACGGCTGGGCCGTCCTTCGAAACGAGGTGTCTGAGACCTTGCCCGTGTTCATGTGGAAGGTCTTCAAGATCAGCCTGGTCCTGGCGTTTGCTCTGCAGTCTGGCTTCTACATATCGAACGTTTCGGATACGGCCAACGCTCTGGCGATGGGGGTTGCCTCAACGTTTCTTCCCTCTGGCGTCGACCCCGCGACTGTCGCGACGCCATATGCGCTTCTTGACAAGTTCAATGACGACGCGAGCGCTCAGGTCGCAGACATCATGAAAGAAGCGAGCATGTTCCGCTTGGATCTTGTGCTTGCTGCTGTTGTCTTCTCGATTGGCACGGTGATCTTTCTCTGCATCGCACTTTTCGTGGTGACCCTGGCGAAGCTGTTCCTGACCTTCGTCGTTGCTATTGGGCCGCTCTTCATCCTCTGCCTCGCCTGGCGGCCAACGGCCCGATTCTTCGATAGCTGGTTGTCGATGGTTCTCAACTCTGTGGTGCTCACGTGGTTCGCTTTCTTCGCGCTGGGCTTGAGTACCTACATGGGCGCGGCAATGTTCAAGGCAATCATCGACGGAGGCGGATTTCTGGGCGGCTCGTTCAACGTCATGGGCGAGGCCACTCGCTACTGCGTCCTGATGATCCTCATGGCCATCATCTGCTTCCAGGCGCCGAGCCTCGCCTCCGCACTCACCGGCGGCGCCGCGGTTCAGCAAGGCATCCAGATGATCCAGAACGCCATGATGGTTTCGGGCTTGCGCTCGGCCTCGTCGGCAAGGGGCGCCGGCGCTGCAGGTGCGGCAGGTGGTGTCGTGCGTGCCGGTGCCGGCCTGCCCTATGCGGCAGGTCAGGCCACTGGCGCCGCCGCCGCTGCCACCGGAAGAGCTGCAGGAACCATGGCCGCCGGTGCCGGCGCCGTGGTCCGCCAGGGTTACGGCGCGGTACGAACCGCTGCCTACAAGCTCGCCGCATTTCGCGGCCGAGCGTAGTCATCAACCTGCTGAAGGAGTGTGAAATGAAGACTCGTCTGAAGGTCGCTGCCGCCGCTTGCATCGTTGCTGGAACCCTCGGTGCAGGCAGCGCGCGAGCGCAGGGCATTCCCGTCATCGACATCGCCAACCTGATCCAGACCATCCTGCAGGTGCTCAACGATGTCACGGAGATCGAGAACCAGGTCCAGCAGATCACGCAATTGGGCGATCAGCTCAAGAGCATGAACGGCATGCGCAACCTGGGCAACGTCTTCAACAACCCGATGCTGAAGAACTACGTGCCGGCCGAGGCCTACACCTACGTCAACGCGATCAACACATCGGGCTACTCAGGCCTGAACGCCACGGCCAAGGCCCTGCGCGATGCAGGCATGGTCTACAACTGCATGGACCTCGCGGGCGATGCCCGCACCGCCTGCCAGGCCACGCTCGCCCAGCCGTACCAACAGAAGGGCCTGCTGCAGGACGCGATGAAATCGGCCGCCGGGCGGCTGTCGCAAATCCAGTCGCTGATGGGCCAGATCAACGCCACGTCCGACCAGAAGGCGGTGCAGGAGATCCAGGCTCGCATCGGCGCCGAGAACGCGCTGCTGGCGCACGAGATGTCCCAGGTGCAGATGCTGCAGGGCATGGCCGACAGCGAGGAGCGCATCGCGCGTTCGCGCGAGCGGGAGCGCCAGTACCAGATGCTCGTCCGTACGGGGAAGGTGGCCGACTACCTGCCCTGATGCCCGATCCCTGAATCGCTGCGCGGGGCCATCGGCGCAGCCCAACTGAGGTCTCCCCCATGAGTGCTGTCCTGACGCCAGGAAGAGCCGCTGCATTGCCGGATCGCTCCCGAGAGCAAGGCAAGATCGCTGCCGACACGCCTGCGACCGATGCCAACCGCGCGTGGGAAGTCGATCGTGCGTTGATATTCGAACGCTCCGAGCGCCGGGCCTGGTGGGTCGCCATCGCCGGCCTCGTGCTGGGGCTGATCGGCATCGCAGCGGTGTTCGTCCAAGGCCCGTTGCGTCGCGTGGTCGAGATCCCCATCGTGGTCGACCGCGTCACCGGCGAGTCCACGATCCAGCAGCGGCTGGCCGTCGAAACCATCCCGCCGATGGAAGCCCTCGACAAGCACAACCTCGCCACATTCGTCCGCGCTCGCGAGGGCTACAGCTGGATGTTCCTGCAGCGCGACTTCGACCAGGTCGCGCGCATGGCGGTGCCGGCGGTCTTCGGCGACTACAACCGCCAGTTTGAGGGCGACGGCGCGCTGCAGAAGAAGATCGGCGCGACCGAAGACTGGCGCATCAACGTCATCGGCGTACGCCTGGCTGCCTCCGGGCGCGCCGGAAACAAGGGCGAGGCCACCGTCACCTACGACAAGGTGGTGCGCCTGACGGACCGTAACCTGCCCGAGGTCACCACGCGGCACGTGGCCAGCGTCGTGTTCCAGTACCAGCCCAAGGTGCTGGCCAAGGAGCGCGACCGGCTCGAAAACCCGTTCGGCTTCGTAGTCACGGCCTATCGGTCCGATCCCGAGATCAACACGGCCGCACCGGGGGCCAAGCCATGAAGGCATCGGCCTTGCTGGCCGCTCTCGGCGGTGTGGGGCTATGTGCCGCCGCGGCCGCGGCCCCAGAGCCCGCCGATCCGCGTCTGCGCGAAGTGGTCTACGACCCGCGTGCCGTAGTCACCGTGCCCGTCAAGCGCGGTGTCGTGACCCTGGTGGTGCTTGATGCCGACGAGTCGATCACCGAAGTCGCGGCCGGCCTGGGTGGCGACTGCACGAAGGCCGACGCTGCATGGTGCGTGGCGGCGCAACCCGGTGGTCGCAACGTTTTCGTGAAAGCAAAGAGCTCGGCCAGCGCCGCGAACAACCTGGCCGTGGTCACCGACCGCCGGACGCACTCCTTTCGCTTTGTTGTTCTGGCCGACGGCGATCCCAAACCGCCGGTGTACAGGCTCGTGGTCAAGGCGCCGGCCCGAGCGGCGCCCGCGCCGCGCTTTGCCTTGCGCGAGGCGGCACCGCTGGTCGCGTTGCCCGCGATACCGCCGCCCCCTTCACCTCAGCAAGTCGTTGCTGAACGCCTGCAGGCTAAGCCGCAGGTGATGAACACGCAGTATTCGATCGCTGAGGGCACGGGCTCACAGGACATCGTGCCAACCCTGGTCTACGACGACGGCCGCTTCACATATCTGCGTTTCCCAGGCAACCGCGAGGTGCCGGCCGTGTTCCATGTGCTCGGGGATGGCAGCGAGACGCTCGTCAACGCGCGCATGGAAGACGACCTGCTGGTGGTGGACCGTGTCAGTCGGCGGCTGATGCTGCGCGCCGGCTCGGCGGTGGTCGGCCTCTGGAACGAGGCCTTCGACCTGGACGGCAAACCGCCAGGTGACGGCACCACGGTGCCCGGCTTGCAGCGGGTGCTCAAGGCCGACAGCACCCGTGCCGACGCGTGGAAGGGAGCGACGCCATGACGCATGACCCGAACGACCCGCGCGACCGTGATCCCGAGTTGGGTGCCCATCCAGAGCCCGACGGCAACACGATCGCGCCACTGCCCGGCGAGCACGGCATCCCCAACGTTGCGGTGCGGCAGCGCATCTCGATGTCGAAGAAGGGTCTGCTGGCCGTGGCACTTCTGGTGGGTTCCCTGGTGGCCGTCGCGGCCTTCACGATCCAGCGCTTCTCGGCGAGCGGCAAGAAGGCCGACGAAGAGTCCAAGCTCGTGCGGGACAAGCCCACCGCTGCCACGTCGGAGCCGCGCAAGCTCGAGATGCCGCCGGCACCGACCGCCAGTGCAGCAGTGGCCGCCGCACCGCGCATCCCCGCTTTGACGCCCACGGCCGACGACCTGGCCGAACCCATCGGCGTGCGTCGCACAGGCGCGGGGGCACCTGCGTCGAGCGGCCCCAAGGTGATCCCGCCCGAGGACGCTCCCGTCCTGCTGGTCACGACCCGGCCGGGCGCGCTGCAGTCGCCGGGGGTCTCCTCTCGAAGGGCGGAGGCTTCGGCGCCTTCCATCGAGGGCCCAGCCACGCCCGAAGTGGCCGACCCCAACGACCCCATTGCGGCGACCTCGCGCAACTTGCAGGGCTATCAGCGCCAACTGCAGGGGATGCTCGACAGTCTGACCAAGACCACGGCCCTGGCGACCGGCCAGGCCACCGGAACCATGCCTTCGGGGGCACTCCTCGGCGGGACCCCAGTGCCAGGCGCTGCACCCGTTGGTGGGCCCACTGCCGGGGGTGGCCTCTTCGGCGGCCAGCTTCAGGGCTCCGCCACACCCAAGGTGGCGGCCTCGATGCTCGGCAACCGCAGCCTCACGCTGCCCAAGGGCACCGCCTTCACCTGCGCGCTGAAGACCAAGGTGATCAGCGCCACGTCGGGCCTGGTCGGCTGCCAGGTGCAGCGTAACGTCTTCAGCGACGACGGCCGCGTCCTGCTGATCGAGCGTGGCTCACACATGGACGGCGAGTACCGCATTGCCTCGGTCCGGCCAGGCACCGTGCGAATTCCGGTGCTCTGGACTCGCATCCGCACGCCGCTGGGCGTGACCGTGGACATCGACTCGCCCGGCACCGGCCAGCTCGGCGAATCGGGCATCGATGGCTACGTCGACAACCGCTGGGGCGAGCGCATCGGCGCAGCCATGCTGCTGTCGCTCATCGACGACTCGGTCAAGTTGATCATTCAGAACCAGGCCAACGAATCAGGCAACAGCGGCCAGGCCAACACTTTCGTCCTGCCCTCGACAACCGCCAGCACGAGCAAGCTGGCCGAGAAGGTGCTGGACAGCACCATCAACATCCCGCCGCTGATCTACCAGAACCAGGGCGGCATCGTCGGCATCTACGTCGCCCGCGACGTGGACTTCTCGTCGGTTTATGAACTGAAGCCCACCGAAGGTGAAGTGCCTCGCGAGGGGGTGCGATGAACCGCCAGGCCTGCGAGCACGACGACATCGCGAACCCAGACCAGGGCTGGTGCGGCGATGCCACGTCGGTCGTCGAGTTCCTGCGCCCGCTGCGCGATCAACTCGATGCGCCCGGCGTGCTGGAGGTCTGCATCAACCGGCCCGGCGAGCTGTTGGTCGAGACGGTGCGGGGCTGGCAGACCGTGCCGGCGCCAGAGATGACGCAGGAGCGCTGCTTGTCGCTGGCCACCGCCGTGGCCACCTTCTGCGACCAGCAAGTCAACCAGGAGCGCCCGCTGCTGTCGGCCACGCTGCCCAGCGGCGAACGCATCCAGTTCGTCATCCCGCCGGCCGTGCCGCGCGGCACCGTCTCGATCACGGTGCGCAAGCCATCCAATCTCATCAAGCGGCTGGATGATTTCGAGCGCGAAGGCCTGTTCGAGCGCACGGCCACCGTGACGCGCACGCCGAGCGCCGAACTGCTGCCCTTCGAGCGCGAGCTGGTGGAGTTGAAGGACGCGGGCCGCTATGCCGAGTTCCTGCGACTGGCGGTGCGCAAGCACCAGACCATCGTCGTCAGCGGCAAGACCGGCTCCGGCAAGACCACCTTCATGAAGGGCCTGGTCGAGGAAGTGCCCAAGCACGAACGCCTGATCACGATCCAGGACACGGCAGAGCTGACGCTGCCGAACCACCCAAACGTGGTGCACCTGTTCTACAGCAAGGACGCGCAGGGCACGGCTCGCGTGACGGCGAAGTCACTGCTGGAAGCCTGCCTGCGCATGAAGCCGGACCGCATCTTCCTGGCAGAGGTGCGCGGTGACGAGTGCTTCTACTTCGTGCGGCTCGCCGCCTCCGGGCACCCGGGCAGCATCACCAGCGTTCATGCCGGCAGCTGCGCGCTGGCTTTCGAGCAGATGTCGCTGATGATCCGCGAAACTGGCGCTGGTGGTGGCCTGCGCATGGACGAGATCAAGTGGCTGCTGAGCGTCGTGGTCGACGTGATCGTGCAGTTCGATCGCGACGAGCGCGGGCGCTTCATCTCCGAGATCCTTTACGAGCCCCGGCGCCAGCGGCTCGGGCGTTGGGATCAACAGGCGGCGGCAGCATGAGCAGCATCGCAGCCCTGCCGTTCTCGGCCTGGCCCACGGGTCGCAAGGTCGCGGCCGGCGCCTTCGCCATCCTCGGCTACGCGGCGCTGGCCTGTGCGGCGGTCTATCTGGCCGGCGTGCTGTTCCTGGTGCTGAACAAGGCGAACCCGAAACAGGCTCAGTTCGCCAGCATCGTCCACTACTGGGACCTGTACGCCGGCGACGCCCAACTGCGCAAGAAGTTGCAGCTCGCGATCGGCGTCTCGGGGATCGGCCTGCTGATCCTGCTGCCGGCCGGCCTTGTGGCTGCCGCAAGGCCGCGGCGGGCGCTGCATGGCGATGCCAGGTTCGCCAGCCCGGCCGAGGTCGGTCGCGCGGGCCTCACGGGCAGCGATGGGCAGCCGGGCATCCTCATAGGCCGCCACCGTGGCAGGTTCCTGTTGCTGCCGGGCCAGCTCTCGGTGATGCTGTCTGCGCCGACCCGCAGCGGCAAGGGCGTCGGGGTCGTGATTCCGAACCTCCTGAACTGGCCCGACTCGGTCGTAGTGCTCGACATCAAGGGCGAGAACTACGACATCACAGCTGGCTACCGCGCTGCGCACGGCCAGGCCGTCTACGCCTTCTCACCCTTCGATGAAGACGCGCGCAGCCACCGCTGGAACCCGCTGACCGCCGTACGCAGCAGTCCGCTGCACCGCGTCGGTGACCTGCTCACCATCGGCCAGGTCTTCTTCCCCAACGACGGCGGCGGCACCTCGTCGGAAGCCTTCTTCAACGACCAGGCGCGCAACCTGTTCCTGGGCATCGGCCTCGTCCTCCTCGAAACCCCTTCGCTGCCACGGACCATCGGCGAGATGCTGCGCCAGTCTTCAGGCAAGGGTCGATCGCTGAAGGATCACCTGAGCGGCCTGATCACCCAGCGCCGCGAAGAAGGCAATCCGCTGTCCGACGAGTGCGTCGACGCCTTGCAGCGCCTGCTGTCGAACTCAGAGAACACTTTGTCCAGCGTGGTCGCCACCTTCAACGCGCCACTGACAATCTTCGCGGATGCAGTAGTCGATGCGGCCACAAGCGCCGACGACTTCCGACTCGAGGACGTGCGCCGTCGCCGCATATCGGTCTACGTGCGCATTCCACCGAACCGGCTCGCCAACGCCCGGCCGCTGCTAAACCTGTTCTTCTCGCAACTCGTCAGCCTGAACACCCAGCACCTGCCCGAGCAGGATCCGACGCTGAAGCTGCAGTGCCTGCTGGTCAACGACGAGTTCACCGCGATGGGACGCGTGGGCGTCATCACCAACGCCGCCGCCTTCCTGGCCGGCTACAACCTGCGCTTGCTGACGGTCGTGCAGGCCATGTCGCAGCTCGACGCCGTGTATGGCGACAAGGAGGCGAGGACCTTCGCCACCAACCACGGCCTGCAGATCCTCTACGCGCCGCGCGAGCAGCGCGATGCCGACGAGTACAGCGCCATGCTCGGCCACTTCACCGAGCGCGCCACTTCGCGTGGGCGCAGCCGCTCCTTCAGCCAGCACGGCCACAGTTCGATCAGTCGCAACGAGAGCGAACAGCGCCGCGCGCTGCTGCTGCCCCAGGAGTTCAAGGAACTGGGCAGCGAGCGCCTGGTGGTGATCTTCGAGAACTGCAAGCCGATCCTGGGCGAGAAAATCCGCTACTACCGCGAGAAGGCCTTCACCTCGCGCCTGCTGAAGGCGCCTGCAGTGCCGCGCATGGACATGGACCTCCACCTGGCGCGGGTCCAGCAACGCTGGCGCTATGCCGACGAGGAACTGCCGGCTGGGCAGACGTTGAGCCTGGAGGCTCTGGCACATGACCACAGGCTCCTGCCGGATTCCTTCGAAGGTCCCCCTGACAAGGTCGCCGACGAGTTGCTTACCTTCTTCGACAAGGGTGCGCCTGGCATACCAGGCATCGGCGGATCGATCGAACCTTTCGCCGACGAAGACGGTGTGCTGCTTGCCGAAGGCGACTCGGCTGTGATGACGCTCGACGTGGCGGCACTGGACGCCGACATCGATACGGCGCCAGGCAGTGAGCCCAGGCCGTCAGAGACCCAACTCATGCCTTGAGAACGCGGGAGACCTGCCATGCGCAACACCACCCTACTGATCCCCTGGCTGCTCGTCGTCGCCTCCTGCAGCTCGCCGCCGAAACCGCCGACCGTGGACGAATCGCAGAAGCGGCCGGTCAACTCCCAGATGGCCGTCGAACTGCAGGTCTGCAAGAACGACTTGCAGAACACACGCATCCTCGCCACCGAGTCGAGCCGAATTGCGGAAACCACAGCCGCCACGCTGTCGAACCTGGCGGCTCGTCAGCAACTGCTGGCCGCCATGCAGGCGCCGACCAGCCAGCAGGTCAAGGCCAACAGCGTCTTCACCGTGCGCTTCGAGTTCGGCAGCACGCGCGTCGTCATCACGCCCGAAGTGACCGCCGCGCTGGTCGAGGATGCCAAGGCATCGCCGCTCGTCCTGCTGCGAGGGCGCACCGATGGCACCAGCGACGCGCCGGCTGAAAGCCGCATCGCCCGCGAGCGGGCCGCGGCCGTGCGTGACTATCTGGTGGCCGCAGGCGTGGACCCGTCGCGCATTCGCGCCACCTACCAGCCGGCCGGCGATCACGTGGCCGACAACGCCAGCCCTGGAGGCCGCAACCTGAACCGGCGCGTCGAGATCGAGCTGTACCGCGCGCTGCCAGTTGCGCTCAGCGCGACGGCCGCTGCCCAGCCCTGATCCCTCATCCAACCCACCAATGCGAGGTCACCATGGATGCAGACAACTCCCCCGTCCGCCGGGCAGCGCCCGCCCAAGGCGGCACCGTCGAGCCGGCCAATCGCGCACCCGTGGCGATCGAGCGGTTCCAGACGCCGACGGACACGGCCGGCGAACGCTACGAGATGCGTGATCCCTTCGCCGAGGTGACCTACCGCGCGAACACCTTCCCCGAGATGGTGGCCAAGGCCGATCAAGTTGACAGCACGCGCATCGTTGCGGTGGCCGAGGATGGCAAGCGCACGCCGATCCAGAAGGTCGACGGGGAGTGGCAGCGCGGGCAACAGCGCCCGGCCGCGCCGGAGCGGCCCTTGGATCCCGTGCCGGCGCGCGACGAGGTTCCCGAGGCCACCAATGTGGTCCCGATGCCGGGCGCCGCGAAGGCACCTGCACAGCCCGAGCAGGTCGACGCCATGGCCATCGCGAAGATCGATGCCAAGGCCGAGCGCGCCGCGATCGTCGCGCGCCTCGAAGCCGCGCTGATGGACCGCTACATCATCAAGCGGGCTCCGGTGACGATGGGCGACGTGACCATCGGCCGCACCGAATACCGCTTCCGCGGCGACAGCTCGCGTGTGGCCTTTACCGAGTCGACCTTCCGCCTGGCCACCGACACCAACAGCCCATCCGTCGCCCGCTCGATGGTCGACGTGGCCGAGGCGCGCAACTGGAAGGCGCTGCGTGTGGCAGGCAACGAAGACTTCAAGCGCATGGTCTGGCTCGAAGCCTCGGTGCGCGGCGTGAAGACGCTGGGCTACGAACCGAACCCCGGCGACCTGGAAGTGCTGAAGCGCGAACGCGAGGCGCGCTTGATTAATCGCATCGAGCCGGCCCGCGAGGCGAGCAGCGCTGCCGCGACGGCACCGGCCGAAAAGGCATCCGCCCGCGGCGGCGGTGGCCGCAAAGCTGTGCTGGCCGCCATCGAGGCGGTGCTGGTCGCCAAGAAGGTGCCCGAGAAGCAGCGCGCGGCAGTGATGGCCGCCGCGACCGAAAAGCTGGCCCAGCGCATCCGCGACGGCCAGGTGCCCAAGGTAAAGGTGTACGACAAGGCTGCGCCGTCGCAGCGCCCGGTTGTCGTCCCTACGCCCGAGATGCAGCGCTCACGCGAACGCGCCGCGCCGGCACCCGCACGGTGAGGCCACGCCGTTGGACACGTCGACCCATGGCATCACGGCGCCATCCGCGATCTACGAGATCGGCGGCCGGCGCTTTGAGGTCGGATCGCGCGGGTTTGCGGAGGCCATTGCTGAGGCCCATGCCTCGCACCGACGCCCGCGCTGCATGTGCCTGGTGGATGGCGTGGAGATGTACGTCGCCCGCCTCGCGGGTTCGGATCGGGGCTACATCGTCAAGCGCATGCCCGACACGGGCAGCCATCACGCTCCCGACTGCCCGTCCTACGAGCCGCCAGCAGAGTTCTCCGGCCTGGGGCAGGTGCTGGGCAGCGCGATCACCGAAGACCCGGCCACCGGTGAGACCACGCTGAGGCTGGACTTCCCGCTGGCCAAGATGCCCGGCCGGTCGACGATGCCGCCGGCCGGCGGCGAGAGTGACAGCGTGTCCTCCTCGGGCACCAAGCTCTCGTTGCACGGGCTGCTGCACTACCTGTGGGACCAGTCCGAGCTGACGCGCTGGCATCCGGGATTCGTGGGCAAGCGGACCTGGGCCACGGTGCGAAAGCACCTGCTTCAGGCTGCGGAGCACAAGCTCGCGCGCGGTGACGCGCTGCGCGCCAGGCTCTACGTGCCGGAGCCCTTCGACATCGACAAGCGCGACGCGATCAACGCGCGGCGCCTGACCCAGTGGCAGCACGCCGTGGCCGTACCTGGGAAGGCGCAGCACTTGATGCTGCTGATCGGCGAGGTCAAGGAGATCGTGCCGGCACGCTACGGCTTCAAGGCGATCGTTAAGCACATGCCCGACCAGGCCTTCTCAATCGACGAGCAACTCTACCGGCGGCTCGGGCGTCGCTTCGAGCCCGAACTGGCGTTGTGGGGCGCCAGCGACGACATCCACATGGTGATGATCGCTACCTTCGGCGTGAGCAGTGCCGGCGTTCCGGCGATCAACGAGTTGTGCCTGATGCCGGTGACGCGGCAATGGCTGCCGGTCGAGGACGGGTTCGAAAAGCAGCTCCTGGACCGGCTCGTCGGCGAGAACCGCTCGTTCGTGAAAGGCCTGCACTACAACCTCGGGCGGGACAACGGGATCGCCAGCGCCGTGCTCACCGACTGCGAAGGGTCGGCGCCGATGCTGTTCATCGTACCCGCAGGCCTCGACGAAGCGACTCCGGGTCGCGCGACTGGCGATCCAGGCCCGGCGGTGTGGATGTGGCGTCGAACCGGTGGGCCGATGCCTCCCTTCCCGCAGAGGTGCACCCAATCGCCCAGGCCGACGGGGCCCGCGCATGCACAACGCCCGCCCCAGCCGGCCCATGCTGAACGTCCATAGAATGCATTACTTGCAAATAAGTAGTGCATTTTGCTACCATGCTGGCATGCCTGCCCAAAGCCATGCCGACAAGCTGCTGCGCCTTGCCGCGAAGCAGCCCGCCGTGTCCGCGCGCGAACTGTCCGCGCAGGGCATTCCTGCGCGCACGGTCTCGAGCATGGTTGCACGTGGCCAAGTCCGCCGCGTCGGACGCGGGCTGTACACCGGCGCCGAGGGATCACCGAGCGCGCACCAGTCGGTGATCGAGTTGACAAGGCTGGCGCCCAAGGCCGTGGTGTGCCTTCTCTCTGCCCTGGAGATCCACGGCATCGGTGTGCAGGCTCCCTTCGAGGTCTGGATCGCACTGCCGGCCGGCACGCACGCACCGAAAGGCGCCCAAGTTGCCCTGCGGGTCACCCGCCTGTCTGGCGAGGCTTTCACCGAAGGCATCGAAACTGTCGTGCTCGACGGCGCACCGGTCCGCGTCTACAGCCTGGCCAAGACCATCACCGACTGCTTCAAGCTGCGCAGCAAGGTGGGCCTCGACGTGGCGCTCGAAGCCCTGCGCGAGGCCTGGCAGCAGCGCAAGGTGACGATGGACGACCTGTGGCGCTACGCCAAGGTCAACCGGATGACCAATGTGATGCGCCCGTACCTGGAGGCAATGACAGGATGAGCGCGGACCGGTCAGCGTCGGTGCTCGCCCGCCTGCTCAACCGGTCGCGGAGCACAGGCGAGAACTACAACCTCCTGCTCTCGCGCTTTGCGATCGAACGGCTGCTGTACCGGCTCTCGGTGTCCCCGCATGCAGGCAACTTCGTGCTGAAGGGCGCGCTGCTGTTTGCGCTTTGGTTCGACACGCCGCACCGGCCGACGAAGGACGCCGACCTGCTGGGCTTCGGCGCAGATGATGCGGACACACTGCGCAGCACATTCACCGCGATCTGCGCGATCGACGCCGACGACGGCGTCCGATACGAGACTGCTGGCATGCGGATCGCGCCGATCCGCGAAGACAACGTCTATGGCGGGCTGCGCCTGACCATTCCGGCGTTCATCGGCAGTGCACGCCTGCCAGTGCAGGTGGACATTGGATTCGGCGACGCGATCACGCCCGCACCAGAGACCGTCACCTACCCCACGCTGCTCGACGATCTGGCGGCACCATCGCTGCGGGCCTACCCCGTCTACACGGTGATCGCCGAGAAGCTGCACGCGATGGTCGTGCTGGGCATGAACAACAGCCGGATGAAGGACTTCTTCGACTTGGCAGTGATCGCCAGGACATCGGAGCTGGACGGTGTCACGTTGGTGTCCGCCATCCGTGCGACGTTCGCGCGGCGGAACACATCGGTGCCGACCTCCATCCCCACTGCGCTCACGACCGAATTCTCATCGAGCCCGATCAAGGCCCAGCAATGGCAGGCCTTTGTGACAAAGGCGGGCCTGCAGCGGTCCAGCCTCGAGGCTTTGATCGCCGCCCTTGCCGTGTTCCTCAATCCGGCGATAGCCGCTTGCAGCATCAGCAGCGGCTTCGAGCTGAAGTGGAACCCATCGGCGCGCGAGTGGATCAGTGGCGGCAGGACAAGCGCTGCCGAAACATAGGTCAGGCTGCTGCTGTGACTGCAGCATCGAAGTCATCCCCACTGGGGGAACTGAGGATCGCCAACTCTATGCCGAGTTGTGAGGCAATAGCTTCGCCATGCTGGATCTCGGCTTCGCTGAACGCCGTGATCTCGCCAGCAGTCCAGGTTTCATCGCCGCGTCCCCTCAAGCGGCTCAACAGCACATTGACAGGCGCAGTCAGGATGATGATGCGCCGGCATTGAAGGTTGCGAAAGACCGAGTCGGCCAAGCGCTGATGCTCGTTGGGACGACTGCGAAGGACCAGATGTCCATCCAGCAGAAGCTGCTCGCCACCGTCAAGGATGCGGGCGACCGCCCGGGCGAGCGCAATCTGGTTCTCGTCGATCTGAGTGACCTGCCTTGTCTCAGTCCAGGTGGCGTGACCCCGCTCGTCGCGAATCAGTTGGCTGGCAGTGGCATAGCGAAACCCAAGCCGCTCCGCTGCCGGCTTCGCCAGGAAGGTCTTGCCGACACCATGCGCGCCAGCGACAAGCACTGTCACAGTTGAAAACTCCGAGAAAGACGCAACACTTCTGGGTCGGTCAGGTATCGAAATGACTGAGGCGCGCGAAACCCCCGCACGATCTCAGCTGGCTGTACTGGGGCCTGCGGCCTCAAGACGCGCCCGAGCACCACAGCGTAGCCCTTGGGCTTGCCCGAAAAGTAGCCGCGCAGCTCGGTCCTCGTCAAGCCTCCGCCCCGGCTGCCGTTCAAGATCCAAAGTGCCGACGCCGACGCCAAGACGACGGACTCGACCTCAACGATGCCCACGATCTGCTGAGAAGGGCTGCTGCTGTATATCGCGATCCAGGGCACGGGCTCTTGGGCCCAAACGCGCCTGAACTCGACCTGCTTCGTACCGGCGACGATCAAATCGGCGAACCGTGGCTTGACTGAAAGGAGGACAGCTCTACCGCCCGGCGGCGGTGAGGACTCTGGAAAAGGACTCATCGGAAACTTGACGAATTGATTGAATTGGGCCGCTCACGACGCCCTGGCTGAGCAGCTGGTCATACGAGACGGGTGTGGGTAGGTGCTCCACCAGGCGGAAGAGAATCACCTTCGTCAGGCTCGCGGCCATGCGGTTGATCTCTTCGATGCCGTACACCGTGCGGCGACTGACCAAACTGGCGATTCGAGCGGCGTCGGTGAGCATCTCGAAGCGGTCGACGACGCCGACCGAGGTGACGGCCTTCTCGTCGCCCGTGCGGTAGAACAGGACCACGTCGCCGGCAGAGATAGCCTTGGTTTGCGCATGGCAAAGGTAGGCCAGCTTGATGGCGTTGCCAACGCTTCCGCTGGTGCCGAAGAGGTGCCGCTGCACCGCGCTGTAGTCAGGAAACAGCTCGGCGTGGAAGTGCGGTTGGATGGGTATCAGGAACTTCCGAACGGCGGGATCCCGCCGATAGTGCGGGAAGAACTGTCGGGCGTACTCCAGCGGCTGCGCCGCCGATGAGTCTGGCGGCTGCCGTGGATGTCGCTTGACGAGGACCAGATCGCCTCGGTACGAACCATGCTCCTTGAAGCCGAAGTCCGCCAACATGCGGATCAAGTAGTCGTGGCGCTCCGCATTGGCATGGATGAAGACGTGCTCGCAAGCGTTCTCTGTGGCGTACCTGAATGCCGCCTTGAGGAACAGCTCGCCGATCTTCCTGCCACGCACGGTCTCCCCGACCTTGAAGGTGCAGAGCTTCAGCGAAGCGCCCTCCAGCTTGACGCCTTCATCGTTGATGACCTCGTCGGACTGCACGGCGTAGACGCAGATCGCCGCCAGCTCGGTGCCACCGTCGCGGTACACCCACCCCATACGGTTGTCGCGCGCTTTCCGTCGAAACCAGTCGTCGAACCCCTCGTAGCCTTCGCGCAGGCTTTCGAAGAAGCTGGAGCCCAGCAGCGGCGTCAGACTGTGCAGCGGCACGTCCTGAATGTTCGGCAGCACGACGAGCCGCGGCTCGTGAAGGCGCCGAAGCCAGTCTTCCGCCGTCTGGATCGTGTAGACACGATCGCCCAAGTTACGCGCACCGGCCTTGGCATGGATGCCACGGTCTTCGGTGACGAGTGCGTGGACAGCATCGCACTCCAGGGCATACAGGATCTCGTTGTCGCAGGCGTCATTAGGGCTGGTCGCGTCCGTGTTCCACGGGCACGGCGCGGGCTGCTGCAACGCGTCGTACTGGCGGACGCGCTGAAGGTTTCTTGCCCGCCTCTCGGCATTCGGGTCCCGCTCAAAGTCTGCGATCGTGGCGGGGTGGTGCAGAAGCTGATGACCACCGACGCCTGCCAGGCGAACGAAGTTCGCCAGGTTCTTCTCCAGGACCTGATACGAGTCCTGAAGGGGGATCAGGACGTTGGTATCCAGCAGGAACCGCAGCCTTTGTGTCATCGCATGAATAAAAGGCGCCAGTGCCTGGTGGGCTGATGCACTCGCCCCTGCCGGAGAGTCATACCGACCATTGCGGAAACGCGACCTTCAGCCGCTCCACAGTGTGGCGCCACTTGGGTGTCGTCGGCTGGCACACGGTGTTCTGATTTCCGAACAAGCCCACCTCGTTGATCGCCTTGTTCTCGGGCACGGTGTCGAGCCATCGCACCCGGACGAAGTACTCGGCCCGCTCCGGATCGTCGGCAGTCAGCTGGTATTTGTCCGCGTGCTTCAGCGCCACCAACGCTGGCTGCTCGCCGCTATCCGTCTGCACCTTGAAGTCGTTCACCGGCTGGACTGACTCCAGGACGGTGCCGACGCCAACGTAGCCCTTCTTCGGAATCTTGACCCAGACCCTATCTCCGGGCGACAGCAGCTTCAAGGTCTGGCTATACCAGCTGCCACCCCCGCCGCTGATGAAGCCGAAGCGCTGGGCGTCCTCCCAGCTGCGAGAGGCCGCGTCGCCGAAGGAGACATAGAACTCACCGTTCCAGGGCTCCTTGTCGCCCTTGACCGCGGTGCTAGATGCCACGTTGGCCTGGGTCTCGCCGGGGTCGATGAGCCAAGCCCGACTCAACAGCTTGTCGGCGCCATGCTCAAAGACCTGGAAGAAGACAACGTTGATCGCGATGTCGCGCGCGTTGAGGTAGCCGATGATGCGCTCGGTGGAAGGGTCCAACTCCGCCGCAACGATGATGATCTGGTGCGACTGGTTAAGGGTGTCCTCGTCCAGCTCAACACCGAAGCGCTCCTGGAACGCCACGTCGAGGCTCTTGCCACCGGAAAACCTCTGGAAGATCTGCGCCACTCGGTCTGGCGTCAGTTGCTCCACCCACGAGGCGTAATCCAACGCCTGCGCAATGATTTCGCGGGGCGTGCGGTCGCGCTTCAGCTCGATGAGCACCAGCGACGCATCAGGCGCAATCGCCAACAGGTCGACACGCCCGCCGTGCGAAGTTACCTCCTGGCGCCCTATCAGCATCCACTCGCTGGACAGGATGCGAGGATCCCGCAAGATCATGTCTTCGAGCTGCTGCTCGCTGGCGAGTTGGCTGGAGACGAGTGGCGCCGGCTGTTCGCCGACGCGCCAGATGGCGTGGTGGATGGGCATGGCGGAGGAACCTGGGATTGAGGATGGCTTTGTGGGTCGAAGGCGCCTAGCCAAACACTTGTGCGCAGACCAGCTCCGACCCGACCTTCCGGATACAGGCCTCGGCGACCGACGAAAGCTCACTCTCGTAGGCCACGCGCTTCTTCAGATCCACCACGATGAGAGCGCGCTGCAGCAGCTTCATCGCCGGAGGTTCGCCTGAGGCAGCCTCGTAGCTCGCCAGCTTCTCTCGGCACTCCTCCCAGACGTCGGCTCGCTTCCTATTGAGTCTGTCCAGCCGATTGAGCCCGATGACCTCGATCGTCGTCACGACCCGACCACAGTCCTCTTCGTCGGCACCGCCGCTTGGTACGGCTCGACAACCGTCCTCGTCCATCTCGAAGCTGATGAGCCGAGCATCGTCGGTGGTCGGATCCAAAAGGGCAGGAGCTTCCAGCCGCAGGCTGCCCGCGACATCTTGTGTGGCTCGGTGACCACTTACAAGCGGGAACACGTCGCTCTTCTTGACGTTGATGAGCTGTCCGCAGATCCGGTAGTTCTGCCACCTAAAGGCAAGCCACCAATATCCGGGCTCAGGATGGGCGCGCCCCACATCAGTAACCCGGCCTTTGGGGCGATAGTGGTCAACGTGATAGGCGGACACCGCCTCTTGGGCCTCGCTGTACCAGCACTTGCTGTGAAACAGGCCGAGCAGCCAATTGCGGATGCGATCGTCTCGCCAAACCCGCTGCTTAGCCTCGATGATGACCTCGCGTTCAGCGTCGGTCTTCGCGTCAGCGAGTGCCTCGCTAGCAGCCTCAGCTTCAGCCAGCCAGTCTGCTGGCGGCAACTGATCGTTGGGAACGCGAACCTTGCGCATTGCTCACGCCCCTCCTTTCTTTAACTGGCGAGCAAGATCTGCCAGTTCGTCTTTGCGCTCAGATACGACAAGCTCCTTGACGATCGCCTCAGCCAGGGCTTCTTGCTCCACAAGCTCCGCCGGCGTGAGCAATTTGTTGATCGGCTGCGATTTGGCCTTGTACATCTTCTCAACGAAGAGCTGATACATCGGGTGCCGGTACTCGCGAGAGAAGCCCAGCTCCTCCAGATAGCGCCGCAATCGATCCAGCTCAGCGTCCTCCTCTGAAGTCAACCCTTCGCTCGCCTTCTTGGCTGTCAGCTCGTTGCGCCGCTGCAGATCGTCTAAGGTCTGTGGGTCCAATGTCGACGGCAGGCCAAACAGCTCGCTCTTCAGTAGCCCCGCAACACCCATGCCTTGCGGGTGCTCATGGGGCGTATGAACCACGGTGCCATTGCCATCTCGGCGCAAGATGTGAACCTGCTCGCGCCTAAGGCTGCCCACCATCATCGGGTCGTGCGTTGTGATCAAGATCTGCGATTGGCCCTGGTCCAGCTGTCCAGGCTCGGCTCCCAGCACCCCTTCGATATCGTCGAAGTAGCGCAGTTTCCAGATCGGGTTCAGGTGCGTGTCGGGCTCGTCGAGCAGAAACAGGCAATGGTCTTCGCGGGTGATGCGCATCAGTCCCAGCACGGTCAGCATCTGCAACTCGCCCTCGGACAACTGCGTGAAGCTCACGGCGCCGCCATGCTCATCGAGCTTCTTGACGGTGATGCGCACCTCCTCAATAAGGTCACCGATGTATGCACCCTCCGCATAACGGAAGAAGCTATCGGTACCGCCGACCAGCCGCCCAAGCTCGTGCAGCTTGGCCTGATTGGGCACGTACAGGTATAGCTGTCGCTGCTTTTCAGTGCGACTGCCGCGGAAGTCGATCTGCCTGGTAACTTCCTGTTCAATCGGTGCCCAGGCCACCTTCCACAAGCTGTCTAAGAACTCGCTGACTACACTGCCACGGGCAAACCAAAATCGCGTGTCGCCTTCGTTCAAGTCCACTTCATCGAACTTGCCGCCTTGACGTCTTTCCCGCAGGCGGTAAGGCTCTTTCAGAACGAAAAGCGCGGACTCTAGAGATTCAATGTGTAGGTTTCTCAGGACCTTTTCAAATACTGGGTCCTTCGATAGCAGGCAGGCCAGCAACACCAGTTGGCTATGGCCACCGCGGCAATAGAACAGCCGTCGCAGGCGGTCGTCACCCGCCTTCTTCATTCGCAGCTCGCGACGACGTCTGGCCTCTTCAAGTGCACGAATGTCAGCATCGGTGGCCCTGAAGTTCTCCAGCAGTTGCTCCGGTAGTACCTCGTCTGTAGAAATCTCCTGCAGCCGGTTGAAACGCTCTTGGTGCGCTCGGAACAGGGACTCATACTAATTTGCGTTCAAAGATATAGAAGTGATCCATTCGAACCCGGTCATTGATCGTGTTCGCGCGGGGTTGGCTTCCAGGGCGACGAGGCCGT
>Ga0209583_10000121_pt1 | contig 25528 bp, 32 predicted proteins | sample Str014_FD_187201 | JGI IMG/M metagenome (GOLD analysis project Ga0209583, IMG submission 187201) | Freshwater sediment microbial communities in response to fracking from Pennsylvania, USA - Straight Creek_MetaG_SC_2014 (SPAdes) (version 2) | ecosystem: Environmental > Aquatic > Freshwater >... | reverse complement strand
GTCCCGAACTCACGAAATCAGGTGGTACCCAACTGACGAAATCGGGTGGGTCCGATCAGACGAAATCCTGCATGACTGTCATCGTCTTGGCGCATCAACGTTGGGACGGCACACAATCATCCCCTCTCCCGGTCCACCGACGCGATTGAGTATTCACCCGTCCCCTTCTCCAAGGCCCTCCAGAAACTCCACGGGCGACAGAATACTGAACGCCACCTTTCCCTTCAGTGCCAAAAGGTCCCGATCCCCGCTGACCAGGCACTCGGCCTTTCCCACGGCCGCCACAGCGAGAAAAATCTGATCATCCGCATCGCGACAGCGCGGGAGCTTCGGCACTCTCGCCGGCATCCGCACCACCTCGCACCAGGGCAGGATGTCACCGAGCAGCTCATGCTGCTCTGCCGGGCTCAATCGGAACTTCGGATACGCCAATACCCGCACCAGCTCGTCGGCGGTGACGCGGGACAGGAGTGGCATGCACCGCTGCGTCTGCCACAGTGCCCGGAGCGGTGCCAGTCGGCCCTGCTGAAACAGCACAGCCGAGAGCAACACGTTGGTGTCGAACACCACACGCAGCACTGCACTCATTTCCGCTTCTTGGCCACCGAACTGCGCCGCGCCCAGACCACAGCTGCAGCCACATCCTCATCGCTCAAGTCCAGTTCGGCCAGCTTCGCGCGCACCGCATCGGCCCGCTGGATACGCACCGGTGTCAGGACAATCTGCCCATTCTCCGCCTTTACCTCAAAATACGTTGGCGTCCCTACCGCGCTGGTTATCGCCTTGGGAAGGGTGAGTTGGTTCTTGGCCGTCATTTTGGCGAGCATAATATGTCTACTAGAGAAAGTAAGGATTCCTTACATTACTCCGAGCCCAGTACTACTGCAAACAATCCTCGCGAACCCCTGAAACGAGCACTACGTCCGTTGGCGCCGAAAACAATAGCTTAAGGCAGTGAATGCGCCTGGCGGCGTTCGTGATGCTCAGAATGCGCAGAAGCGCCCCCGCCGGCGCCGTTACGTGAGGAGGTTGTGAAGGCTGCGGCAGCGCTGTTACGCTCCTAATGCGCGAAGGCGCCCCACTCACTCCGCATAGTGAAAATAGAGTTGCCGCGTACCCGTATCCAGCTCACATTCCCGCTCTTGGGCCCGCCCATCCGGTGACTCGAAGCTATAGCGTGACGTCGAAGCACCGCGCAGGTTTAACCCCGCATCCCCTCGAAGGACATCCAGCACCTTCGGCACATCCGCCTCGAGCAGCACGACGATCCCGTCCACCGACATCGCCCGCCCCTGCGGAGCCGGCGCATACTTCAACCTCCCCTCTTTCAGGACGGGCGGCGTACTTGAGGCGACTCCGCACGCTTTCTGAAGCCACCCGGCTGCATCGGTAGACTTAAGCGGATCCGGCGCGGTAGAGGAGCACGCACCCAGCGTCGTGCCAACTACCACCACAAAGAACCAGACTGCTCGCACAGGTCTTCAGTCTCGCGTAGAGGGGTCGGCAGCCAAACCCGACTGAGCGCGCCAAGTGCGCTCTAACTCGTGGTTAGGTTTCACGCGTAATTCGCTCTAAAGGTGACTTTCAGCAACGCACCAGCCAGCAACATGATGATCCAAGCCACGACAATGGCGAAATACCATCGAATTCCCAAGTATGCCCAAGACGCCGCACCGCCAACGACTCCAAGAAAGATGCCAACTCTGGTGCATACAAGGCCAACGAGTAATTGCTTCACTTCGGCCGGCAGGACCACCGATTCAACGCGTGCCGCGGCGCCTTCAAGAGGGCCTTGCGAAAGTTCTACTGCGGATTTAAGTGGGTGTAACTTAGAACCTATTACACCAAGATAGTAGGCGCCGACCACGCAGCCTGCTAGCCACCACCACCTGCCATTAAACAGAGCGACTATGGTGGAAACCAATAACAAGACATACAGCGGCCTGAGTAATGTTACTTGGAATTGCCTGACTTGATCTGCCACCACGCCCTCCAGTTGAAGCCTAACTGCCAATCAGGCGTACCAAACGCCGCATGTGATCACGCGACTCCTGTCCCATATCAGCCCCTTGCTTCATCCAGATCTCTGTATTCACTACACCACCATCCCGTTGAGGCGTCAATTGGTAGCAACGCCCGTCAGGTCAGAGCGCGCTCGGAATGCTCGCAACAAATCGCACAAACTCTCCAACGACGTTGGCAGCTTCCGCAGGCTTCACTTGCAGCAACCCATGCGGCCCGTCGACCACCACGACCTTCGCCCCCGGACAGGACTGCTGTATCACCTCGCTCGACCTACGCGGCACCAATTGATCGCGAGAAGCCACCAATGCCAGCACCGGCACCCGAAGCGCCACCAGCTTCGCCGTCACATCGACATCGATCAGCGCCGTGAGCCGCGCTCGACTCACCGCGGCGGACACCTTTCCCATCGCATCACCCAGCGCCGAGCGCAAGGCCTGACTGGCCCACCGCCCGTACAGCAACCGCGCTGCCAGCCGATTCGGCACCAGGGACACAGGCAGCACCCGCAACAGCCCGCCAATCCGCTTCAGCAACGGCCGCGGATTCCTGACAAACGTGCAGCACAGGACGAGCCCCACGACACGCGACGGCAGCGATGCCGCCAATGACACCGCAACCGGCCCGGAAAACGACTCACCCAACACCACCACCGGACCCTCCGCAGGCAGAGCCGCGCGAGCTAGCTCTGTCAGCGCCTCATACCCAAGCACCTTTTCCACGGGATACCGGACCACGGTTACAGGCAAGGACGTCGGTAACGCCGCTACAAACGCCCTCAGCAACTCGCCGGTGCCATCCAACCCCGGTAGGAGAATAACTCTCATCAAGGCTCGACCTGCATCGATGCGCCTCTCGGCACTTTTCTGACTATCTTCTCAGTCTCCTGATCCGTCACCGCTGCACACCTGTCCGTCCACAAAAACGGCACCCGGATTTGTCGTCCTCTCCTCACGTATTGAGGGGCGACGGGAGCCCAAGATGGCGCCGAACATTTTTGCCATAGGCGGGCCGCTGAATCAGCACCTCGGTGCCTGCTGCCGCCAGCGGGCGTACCACGCCCGTCTTGCGTCCCGCGATTAACGGCACCACGACTCACGCCCGCTCCACCTGCACCCACTCGCGAAAAGTCTCGTCCTCAAACCGATACACGCCGATCTCAGATTGGATCAGGATCTGCCGCTCCCGCAAACGCTTCAGTGCATTCTGTGGCGTCGATCGAATTGCCGCGCGCCCAAGTCCGAGCGCCCTGCCAATTCGCCTCAAGGACTTCGCTCCGTGCAGATCCATCTGTCCGGCCGCCACCCACTGCAGGATCAGCCGGTCGGCCGGCAGCAACTTCTCCCAACGGCCCGCAAACCCCTCCTCCTTGTAGACTGACTGCTTACAGGTTTCGATGGCACGATCCACACCTTCGAAGGCATTGGCCAGATACTGTGAAAGGAAGCGCCGGAACAGTTCCGGCACCCCTTTGAGCGCGTCGAACGCTCTTTGACTGTCCTCTAGCTTCAGTGGCATGGTCGTTAGGGCATTCGCACGCAGCGTCAGCTCGTGAACGAACTCCGCGCCCAGCAGGGGCATGGGCTCGACTCGCGCCCAGTTGTAGAACGCCTTGTTTTCGGCGCCGAACATGGTGCGGAGCCGGTCCTCAGATGAACCGGTAAATAACACCTTCAACCGATCCTTTCGTGTATCGAGCAGTGCTCGCAACGCCTTCTCGAGCGCAAGGTGACCTCGGTCAGCCAGCACCTGTGCCTCGTCGACCAGCAGCAATCCGCGATTGCGGCTGCGATCGAACGCATTGAAGGCACCACGCAGTCGCGCGACCTGCTTCTTTTCCGCCGCCTTGAACCCAACCTCGGCACCCCCCTCGGCCAGTGCAGCGACTTTGCCTGAAACCTTCAGGCTCGACACCGGTGTGTGCATCCGCGCGCGCACCTTGGCCAGCAGCCGGCCAGGCGCCGCGCACGCCATGATTGCCTCGGCAATAGCCTCGGTGGGATCCTGCTCCTCCTCCCACAGATTGCAGTAACCTACGCTGTAGCCGTGAGCCTGCGCGACCGGCGTCAGATCCTGCATCAGAAACTCGGTTTTCCCCATTCTGCGCCGTGCATGCAGCGCCGTGGCCGAAATGAGTCCGAGGTCAAAAGTCTTGAGATGATGCACAGCCAGCTCCGGCCTCGCGAAATGCCAGCTGGTCAGGGTGGACGGGTTCATGTGTTACCTTGTGGTAGCGTTTTTAGGATGTCCTAAAAGCGGTAGGACAACTTAACACAACTCGCCTTACTGCCCAAATAAGGGCCGCCGGGGCCGCGAATACCGGCATCCCGGTGCCTCTGGGAACCAGCCGCAATTTGCGACCGGTTCGCCATCGAAGCTTTAGCCGACGTCAGTCTGAACAGGAAATCCTTGGGAAATCGTCCCGAATTGCGTTTGACCTGCTCATTGAGCCGCTTAGTGGTGACGCCGTACAACGCCGCGAGTTCGGCATCCAACAGTACTCTTTGGCCGCGCAGTTCCACAATGGCGCCCGCTATCCGCCTAAGTTGAACCGTGTTGCGCTGCCTGGGCGTGACCATGGCGACTTCCTTTGTCGACGAATTGTCCTCGCCAACCGATCGCCAGGCCTCACCCATTTCTAGCCATTTCCGCCAGATTCCCGCCTTGCCCCAGAACCCCCACGCCGCCCACACTTCAACCCAGCCGCCTTTCAGAGAGGCCGCAGCGCCGTACCCCTCAACGCACGCACGTGACCGGCAGCAAAGCAGCCAGAGCGTCTTCCCGCCAGCCCTCCTGCCAGAACTTTGAACGTTGTCGATCTCCCTTTGCTATGCGGTCCTTAAGTCTTGTCCGCTGTCTTAAGGCCGCAAGGTTGGTACGAGCGCTGCCTGACCCTGTTGGGGGCAGCGACCTTGCCGCCTACGACCACCGCGGACTGCCTACGTCCCCTCGCAATGTGCGACGTCAACATCAAGTACCAGGAGTTCTGTCATGAATACTTCCAATACCGCCCCTCACTTCAACGTCTTCACCGTCGAGGAGTACGACGCCCCGACCAAGGAGGACCAGGGCCACAAGGCCCGCAGCTGGACCACAGTCGGCGTGACCTTCCCGCACAGGGATGGCACCGGCTTCAACATCCAGCTGAAAGCCCTGCCCGTCGACCGCAAGCTCATCGCCTTCCCCGCGGAAGCCAACGAAGAGCAGCCCGCGACCCCAGCTCTGGCCCCGGCACCGCGCGAGGTCCGCGCGGCGCGGCGCTAAGCGTGATTCAAGTGGTGCCTTTACAGTCAGCAAGTACGTAAGCTGCAAATTCAGCGTGCTACCCCAAGACCTTCAGTTCTTGCAGTGAAGCGAACGCCGTTGGAAGCTGGCCGACGCTAAGGGTTCGGGCCCATATACTCTTTCTTTCCGATCGCCAGCCCGTTGTGCCGCAATATCCCGTACGCCGTCGCGACATGAAAGAAGAACTGCGGCAACCCATAGTGCGCGAGATACGCCTCCCCGCTCAGCGTCCTCTCTTTCGGCGTACCAGGCCGCAGTACTATGGCTTTTGTCTCGCTCCCCGCAAACCCAGCCTGCGGCACGCCATCCAGAAACTCTAGTGTCCGGGTCAACAGGCCTTCCAGATCGGCAAAGCTCCGCTCCTTCCCTTCATACGCCGGCACCTCCACACCCGCCAGCCGCGCCGACACGCCGCGCGCAAAATCGGCCGCAATCTGCACCTGCATGGTAAGCGGAAACATGTCCGGGTACAGCCGTGCCTGCAAGTACGCGTCGGGCTCAATACCGTGGGCGGCCACATGCGCATCGGCCTGCCGCAGGATGGATTTCAGGGCAGTCAGCATCTGCCTGAACACCGGAACGGAGTGGGTATACATCGGGCTGGTCATGCTGATACTCGGTTGGCTTGAGCGGATATGCTGTCCACAGGGTACTACGCCCGGCTGCCCAGGATTCGACGCCATCGAAGTCGCCGCTTCCGGGCAGGGCGGGCATAACTCGCGTTGCAGCGCTCACAAGCAATTGCAAGCCCCCTCGGGCACAAGGCGCAACGCCTTCACTGCCCTCCGCGGTGCCGTGCGTGCACCTACAGGGCGCGCCAGCGTCCGCAGAACTTCAACCGCGACCGCCGGTCCTACTCTCAACGCGCCCACGCCCCGGATCCCGCCGACTCCCACTCGGACACTTATCGTACGCGAACGACACACTCATCTTGGTTGTGTCGGTCCCTTTTGTCGCGAGCTACCATAAGGCACGGGAGCGCCTTGTATTCGTCGGGGTCCGGCACGCCTTCAAGGCCCGTGGGTCGCTATTCGAGCTGTCGTGGCCTGCTCGCTAGTCCTGCCCGCCACTGCCTCTGGCCAGCGCTTTGCGCAGATGCTCAATGTCCGCAAGTAAGCGTCCCCTGAACGCTTTCGGACAGTCCCCGAAGTCCACCCACTTCCGGTCACTGAACCACGTTTCAAAGCTGTCCCGGACGACAGTGAGTTTCTCCGCCTTGTACCCCGAGGCCCCGTTCCCCAGGCCCATCCGTAACAGGACGGCATTGGCCTGCCTCAGTGCTCCGGCGTCTGCCCCCGGGCCGGCATTCGCCAGCGTGACCAACCGCTCAATGGCATGAAGAACGTCTACAGCCTCAGTCATGGGCACACCTCAACCTGTCCAGAACGGTCAACGGCAGTCTACCACTGCCGTACCTCACACCCGTCCGTCGCCTATCCCTCTCAATAACTGCCCTTTCAGTTCCTCGATAGTTAGTTGGCGTTCTCATTCACGGTTTATCGCCTTCGCGCAACGTTCCGGGGCCGTTGGGTCATCGTCGCTCAATCGAGCGGCGCGCGAGCCGGCTCGATGCGCAGCGGTACCTGGACAACTTACTCGGCCGCCGGCAATGTTACGCCTATTGTTTTATGGCAGGCGCGGCAGGCAGGTGCATACCCAGCTGATCAAGTAGAAAGCTGTACAGATCCGCCAGTTGATTGACGCGAATGGACAGCGCGCTCCCGATGCCGTGACCCGCGTGCGAGTTGATACTCAGGTAGACGGGGCGCCCGGACGTAGTGGCCGCCTGCAATCGCGCTATCATTTTGCGCGAGTGCGCCGGGTTGACACGACCATCGGTCTCCCCGGTGGCCATGAAGATTGCCGGATATTTCGTCTTATCCGTAACGTGGTGATAAGGCGAATACGCATAGAGCGCCGTGAATTGCTGCGGATCTGTCACGCTACCGAATTCAGTGGTGTTGAAGGCGCCGTTAGGGTCGCGCTCCACCCGCAGCATGTCGTAGATGCCCACCTGCGACACCACGGCACGAAACAGCTCCGGGCGCTGCGTAACGACTGCGCCCATCAACAGGCCGCCGTTGCTGCCGCCCAGGATAGCCAGATGCTCCGGTTTCGTGTAGTGCTTGTCGATCAGATATTGCGCCACGCCGAGAAAGTCGTCGAACACATTCTGCTTATGGGTCAGAGCTCCGCCTTGATGCCACGCCTCACCAAACTCCCCGCCGCCTCGCAGATTGGCGATGACGTACACGCCCCCCGCGTCCAGCCACAGTCGCGTCGCCGGACCAAGGAAGAACGGAGTCAGACTGACCCCGTAGCCGCCGTAACCGGTCAGCAGTACGCGGCTGGAGTCGTCCTGGGCAACGCCGCGGCGACGGACAATATTGAGGGGAATGCGAGTGCCATCCTTTGACGTTGCGAACTCCCGCACCACTTCCGCATCTGCAAACGACACCGGACTGTGCTGCGCCAGCGCGGTCTCGACCGCTTTGCCGCTGCCTTCATGGTAGCGCGAAAAATAGGTCGGCCGAAGATAAGTGTCGACCGAGTACAGCAACTCGCCCCCGGCCACAGGCTCGACTTCCGCCACTGCAGCGAGTTCCGGCAGCGGCAGTACGCCCTGCCGATTCCCGGCATGATCGAATATCTCAACGCGCGAGGGGCCGCCCACGAGCTGGCGTAAGTACACAGCTCGGTCGGTCACCACGATCGGCTCACCGCCGAATTCACCGCCCGGTTGCATCACCGCGTCGGACTCCGGGACCAGCAGCTGCGCGTGTTCGAGGATCGGATCGCTGAGCGACATCGCCAACAGCTTTCCGCGCGGCGCTCCCCGATGCGAAATCAGATACACCTTTTGATCGGCGGCAATTGTCGCCGCCACCACTCCATCTTCAAGGTGGGTCAGTTGCTGGCTCCGACCGTCAGGTGAGATGACAAAGTGCTCGAACTCTCCACCATCGCCGTTGGCCACCGTAGCAAGCACCTGCTTGTGATAGTAGCGATTGCTCAGATAGATTTCCGCGATCTTCGGGAAGTTCTTACCCAGGACGTAGACATCGTTCGCCGGATCGTCGCCCAGACGGTGATAGAAGATCCGCTGGTAGAAGTGCTGTTCCTCGGCTGGTCGATCGGGCCCCGGATAACGCGTGTACCAGAAACCTGAACTGTCATCCCGCCATGCCAGACTCCCGCCACCCGTCGGATACTGCACTCTGGGGATCACCTCTCCGACTTGCTTTCCGGTGTCAACCTCAAAGAGATGTACGGATCCATCCTCACTCCCATTATCCGACAGCGATACCGCAACCCACCGGCCATCCGGAGAAGGCTCAAACCAATCAATTGCGGTCGTGCCTTTGGGGTTTAATTCATTGGGGTTGACGACAGTACGTGCTCTGGTGGGATCGGCGTCCCCTTCCATGACGGCGATCATGGGCTGTTGCTTCGGGGGTTGATTGAGCATTGCAAAAAGTTTGCCGCCCACTGCGTGCAACGCGTAGAACCGGCTCGACGCGGCGGATATCTGCGTCATGAGCTGTGCATAGATCGGTTTGCGTCCCTTCAGACCATCCAGGTATCGGCGCGTCCGCACGTCCTGCGCTCGACTCCAGGCCTGAACGCCAGCGTCATCGGCTTTCTCCAGCCATTGGTACGGATCCTTGACGCTCACTCCGTGATAGATATCAATGATGTTCTGCTCTGCCGCAATTGGCACGTTCAAGTCCCGACTGAATGCTCGATGTCCGCCCACGAGAGACAGACACAACAACGCGGACAACTGCCATGGCATGCGGCTATTAACTTGGTACACGCTTGTTCTCCCGCCGTATTGCGTCGGTGCCGTGCTGTCTTGATTCTTCAATTTACGAGGCCAGATCTCAGTCGTCAAACACCTACCCCAATCATGAACCAAGGCATCGGCACGATGCTCGCGGGGCACACCACGATTGGACACGCTAGATTTGGCATTCACGTAGCGATAGTTCCGGCTTGCTAACGCCTCTCCTGCCCGCCTGCGCGCAACACCTTGATATTGATGAGTGATTATTCAATATCCAGGTCCTGCTTGAAGTCCGACGGACGACCGGACTTCCACGCTAGCAGTGCGCACCATGAGCCGCCCCAACAACTTCACCCCTCAGCATGCACGTCCCGCGGTACCGCCGAGCGCAACCCACCCGCGGGGTTTCAACTGGCCTGCTACCGATTCCGATGGCACGACCTACGCCCCGCCGGCCCAACAGTGCGCGCCAACCGAGGATTCGTCCCGGGCGGCTCAAAGATATGCACAAAGTGCAATCTCAGCGGTGATCATATTCCGGAACTCCCCACGACACCTGCGTAGGATGGCCTGCGCGTGGGCCGCTTTGCGGCAACGCACACAGGACATCGCCCCGGCTCTTGCCATGCCCGCAACGCAGGCGTATACGTCCCGACGAGACTCGGAACTTCAACCAGTCAATCATTCAGTGGCGCAATTTGAGCGACTTTGGCCGCTAATAAGCCGCTCTCTGAGGGGAAAGCGCCACCGAATGGCGTGGCGAGGCACCCGCGACAACAATGACCAACAGTGGAGACCTCAACCTAACCAACGAGGGCGTAATTATGCCAGCAAGCACCTTCACGTAGTACACCAACCTGTCAGCCTTGCTGCTGTTGATGGGATCGACAGCGAACGCCGCCACGCTCTGGGTCAACTGCGGTGCGAAAAGTGGCTTGACCAGCATCAATGCTGCGCTCAAAGCGCTGCAAAGCTTGGAGTCTCGCGGGCCGGCCACCATCAATGTGTCAGGGGCCTGCAACGAGAACGTAGTTATTCAGAGTATGGACCGGGTCACGTTGAACTCCCTGCTCGGAGCGTCAATTAACGATACCTCCGGCGGCAACCTAACAACTGTGACCATTGACGACTCCCGGGATGTCACGGTCAGTGGGTTTACTATCAACGGCGGCGCCGACGGCATTGACTGCCTCAACGCATCGCTATGCCGACTGACTGGCAATACGGTTGAGAACTCTCCGAGCGACGGCATTGGCGTCTGGGCGTTTTCTCAAGCGGACATCACCGGGGGAACGCTACTCGGCAACGGCTTTGCCGGTCTACAAGTCGCAAATGGCGCGAGGGCGCGCGCAATCGGAGTGACCGTGCAGGGGAATTGGCGAGGCGTGATCGTCAACAATAGCGGGTTTCTGCAATTCCTGAGCGCCGCAATTCACACCAATCCTGATGTCGGCGTGTGGGTGGCGCAAGGTGCAACCTTCCTGTGCGGCGGGTGTTCAGTCCACGACAACGCTGGGGACGGAGTGCACGCTGAACAAGGTTCTACCGTGCGATTTCAAACGGCTTTTGCCGTGCCGACTGCGACCCCTTATCGAGTGACGCAAAACGGGGGCGCCGGCGTGAGCCTCGCCAATCTTGCCAATGTGTCATTTGGCGGTGGTAGCAGTGATAATATCGTCGCCACCAATCAAGGCCCGCTCGATGTCGCTTGTAACCCCTCATTCGCAGCGGCAGGCGGATTGGCGAACGCGGGCGTCGCGGCTAACCGAACCAACTGTGCCGGGCCATGAGACACCTACCAGCATTCAGCGACGCAGAAGCGTAATCGCCCGCAATCTAGCGGGCGATTTCCCGTGCGATACCCGGTTTCGTTCACACGACAGTGGCTTCCGGTCACGCGGAACTGAACTACAGCGTCGATCTCTCGATGCAGCAGCGGCATGATGTCGGTGCAGGAAAGATCGTGGCCAGATCTTAGGTTTGTTCGACGTGTTCCAGCTATTGGCGCTCCACCTGGAGCCCGTAGCGGCCAAGTACACGGTCTGCCGTCCGGCAGCCCATTTCGCCCTTACGCCCGCTCGCAAGTTGTACTCTGCGTTACGCCCGTCGGCGCTGGTACCTTGGCCTAACGTTTGGATTCGACCCCCGGAGCCCCCATGCCTACATTCAGATTGCCCCTCTCAGGCGATGTGACCCAGACGATCAACCCCTGGACCTGGCTATTCCGCACCGTCGGCAACCAGTTCGGCCTGATCAATATCAATCTCGGAAAGTCCTCTGACCCGGAGCTCGAGGCCAGAATCCTCGAGGACGTCGGCTCTTACGGCCGACAGCTTGGACAGCTCGGCGACGCGATGGCCGTCCTGATCCGCTATGTCAACCCACAGAATATCCCGCCAGAAGACCAGCGCGCTCTCGACGCCCTGCACTTCCAGTTAGAGGAAATCAAACGACTGAAGGACAAGCGGCGGGAGTGATAGGCGCGCCCACACCGGATTGATTGGCAGCCTCAAGCATCACCCTCCCGCCTTGATGCGCCCTATGACCAATTGGGCTACGATTGCCCGGTTCCAAAGGCGCGACTCTCCATGCGGCTGTTCCGGAGTTACAAGTGCACAGCGCGCCAGCACTTCCACAACGATCGGTATCGGTCAGCTGAATGGAGTATTCAACCATGACAAAACGTATCGCCCCAGCCTTGCTGATTGCAACCGCGTGGGCGGGCTCAATAGCCTCGGTCGCGGTCGCGGCCGACAGCATGACCGCCGCGCCGGACCCTAAACCGGCCTATGCCTACGCTACCAATGGCGTGTTGAACGTACGCAACCCGGGAGCGATCTGGAAACTCCTGGTGGATCGTTCCAATCTGGGCGGCGGTGAGCTCGAGATGGCTGAACTGACCCTCGCCGCCGGAACCCAGGTGCAGGGACACACCCACGGCGCCCTGGAGATCATCTACGTGCTATCCGGACAATTCGGCCACGAAGTGAACGGCCACTACACCCTGTTGCAGCCCGGCATGGTCGGCATTGTCAGGCCTGGCGATCAGGTACGGCATCTGGTGCCCAAACTGGGGGACGCCAGGGTACTGATTATCTGGGCACCAGCCGGTGAGGCTCAGCGGATCATCGACTACACCAAAGGCGCGTCAATCGTGCCACCTACCGAATCCAAGGCCGCGCCGTGAAGCGGCGGTTGCGGCTGCTCCCGTTTGCCGTAGCCGCGTTCATCGCTGCGGGCAACACACCCGCTACCGTACCCGACACCATGTCGGCCGCCGCCATCGACCACGGAGGTGGCCCGGAAGTCATCACGATTCATCGCCTTCCGGTGCCCAAGCCCGCGCCGGGCGAAGTGCTGATTGAAGTACACGCGGCAGGTGTCGGGGTCTGGGAGCAAGGATCCCGGCAATCCCCGGATGAAGACACTCATTTCCCCCTAATTCTCGGCTCCGATGGCGCGGGCATCGTCGTTGCAGTGGGAGCCGGTGTAAGCCACCTCAAAGTGGGCGATAAGGTATATGGCACGAGCGAAGCCTTCTATGCCGAGTACGTGACGGCGCGAGCCGACCACGTCGCTCTAATCCCCAAGGGCATCGGCCTGACCGAAGCCGGCGTCCTTGCGATCAGCGGCCTATCGGCCTTGCAGGGGATTGATGACGTACTGCAGCTGAAGGCCGGCGACACGGTGCTCATTCACGGGGCCGCCGGCGCTGTCGGCACTCTGGCGGTCCAGTTCGCCAAGCTTCGCGGTGCGCGAGTCATCGCCACGGCAACCGACGATTCCGGCCTGGCGCTCGTAAAACGCTTAGGCGCCGACGCGGCGGTCAACGGTCGCACCGGCAATATCACTGCCGCGGTTCGGCAATGGGCGCCCGACGGCCTCGATGCCATACTCGCCCTTGTCGGAGGTGATTCGCTCGAGCGCTGTATCGATGCGCTGCGGACCGATGGCAGAGGGCGCATCGCCTATCTGTACGGAACGCGACCCCTCCCGCAACCGCGCTTCGCGACCCGCATGACCCTCTACACCTTTATTGCCGGCGTCCCTGAGTTCGAACGCCTGAACAAGGCCGTGGAAGCCGCGAGACTGCGGGTGCCGATCGGCGCGGAATATCCCCTTGCCGCGGCGGCCGACGCTCACAGGCGGCTCGACGCTGGGCACTTGCTCGGCAAGATTGTCTTGAAAGTTCAGTAGGCGGCCCGCAGTGATGCGAGTGACCGGAAGACAAGTCCGCAGCGGAGCAGAAAGCGCAACGTCGCGGCCCGACTCTTCATCGTCCGCCCTATTTCGCTCACCATAGGTACATTTACCGATCCGCGCGCTTTCGGTCCTTTGACTCTCGGCCACCGTGCTTCTCTCCGCGCCGATTAAGCTACTTTATTGTGGTGAGCCTGATCGTGAGCACGAACTCCAGAACGTAGACGAGCCCGATAGGCACGACGCCCGGCGGCACTCATGACACTCAGAAAGTGCGGAAGCGGCCCCGCTGCCGTACAGCTCTTCAAGGCACGCGATGTCAACCCCAACCGGAGTACACTCCGCGCCTTGCCACTACATGGAATGAACTTAAGGAGTCGCCAATGATCTTCCTCCTCGCCCTTCTCCCAGCAACGATGCTCACTGTTGCTGGATATGTCGTTCACTATCTTTCCAACCGCTCCGAAGGCACCTTCCGCAGCTTTGGCAAATACTTAAGCTTCTGGGTGTTCACTCTCGCGGCTCTCGTGATTATAGGCGCCCTCTTTGCTGCCGCTCATCACCACAACGGCATGGGCGACTGGCGCGCCATGCACGAGCGCATGCACGGCCCCTGGCATGAAGGCCCCCGCGACAACAATGAACGCAACGAAGTCGCGCCGAGCGCCGACCAGCCCCGCGATGAGCAACCCGCCACGGCGACACCGGCCACACCGCCCGCGCACTGACGACGGCTCCGATCGGCTGGTCACCGCAGGCGATCGGACAGCCGAGCACGACAGCTACGAGGTGACCGTGATGAACAACTAGCTCTGGCCGCGCCCCACGCGTTTTGCCGCTCCTGCATAAGCCACGCCATTAACGGCGAGCACCACCACCACCAGGACGTATTGAGCCAACCGAGTCAGTCCTTCCGGATAGATGACCGGTATGAGATAGCGCGTGATGAAATCCCCCTCGTAGCTCGCCAGCCCCGCCCGCTGCGCGAATAGGTTCTCTAGAGACGTGAGCGGGCATACTACGCCAGACGCCATCTCCGCATAAACCGCCCACGCGACAGCGGCTAGGTGCACCGCCGTGAGCCAGCGGCGGCGCCGCGCCAAGAAACCACCGACGACGACATACGCGATGAACAGCAGGTGCCCCACCACGGTGAATTCCGTCAACAGTCGGTACCCGATCATGTGCTAGGCACAACGGCCCTCACTTTCGGCTCAAATCCTGGCTTCAACTACCCATCATTCACTGACAGGCACTAGCGTCGCGGGCTCCCATCGCCCACGCTACGTCCAATAAACTCAACATATTCGGGCCACAATTGCATCGTGTTGTGCCCCGCACCCGGCACCTCAATGGCCTCCGCTACACCCGCTGCGAACGCCTTTACCAATAGCCGCGCATGTGCCGGCGCCACCACCTCATCCTGCTGCGCAATCAGCACCCGCGTTGGACACGATACCCTCGGAGCGTACGTTTCCGATTCAAACCGATCCTTCAACAGCCACGACACGGGCAACCACGGCAAGGCATCGCGCCCCACGCTCACAATACTATCGAAGGGAGTCACCAGCAGCAGGCGACTGACGGGGCGCGAAACCGCGAGCTGCACGGCCACCCCACTCCCCAAACTTCGCCCAATGACCGCTATGTCGGCATGATTCGGCTTCAACCAGTCGAAAACCGCCCGCGCATCCGCCACCAGCGCCGCCTCGCTCGGCACCCCGGTGCTCCCCGCGTACCCGCGATAATTCACAAACACCCAGGTCCGATCAGGTGCCGCTGCACTCAGCGACTCGGCGCTGCTCGCCACGGGCTCCGCATTCCCGCCGAAGTAAAGGAGACGGCCTGCCCGACCGCGCTGTCGACGACGGGAGTGGGGTAGTAGATAAACGATCGCTGTCGCAGGTAGACAATTACGCACAGCAAGGCGTACAGAGCAAGCAGGCCGCCGCAGATTTTCAGAATCAACGCTTAACCCATCGCCGCACAGTTCATAAGTTACTTCAGCGCTCCTACTTCCACCTTCTCCAGCGTCCCCGTCCGCATCCCCACCGCGATCTCCGTTCGCTGAACAGGGCGGCTTTGCCCGGGCTAACGATGAGTTGCAATCCAGCAAGTGGCATAGCCTCGTCTAATGCCAACATGGCGAGCATTGTGGCTAGCGCTTGAACGCAAGCATTAGAACACCGCCTGCCACCATAGCGATGCCCAGCCATTCACGCGGAGCAGGACGCTCACCCAGAAACATATAGGCGAACAGGGCGACGAGCACCAGGCTGAACTTGTCAACGGGTGCCACCTGCGACGCATGACCCAACTGAAGCGCGCGAAAATAGCAGGTCCACGACGCGCCTGTTGCCAGCGCGGAGAGCCCAAGAAACAACCACGTTTTACCCGGCAGTTCAAGCGGATTGCTCCACTTGTCCGCAAACCAGACGAATGCGCCCAGCACAAACACAATGATGACAGTCCGTACCAGTGTGGCAAGGTCCGAGTCCACGCCCTGAATGCCAATTTTAGCAAAGATTGCAGTGAGCGCAGCGAAGCACGCTGACAGCGCCGCCCAGAAGAACCAACTGCCGGAAGTCGACATCGTGTGTTGGGGTTAACTACGAATTTGGCGCCCGAGGCGACGCAGCACAGCACGCGAATCCCGCCGCATGACATCTCCCAGCAACCCCTGGACCCGTGATTCCACTACACCACCACCTGCTCGAAGCGTCAACTGACACTCTGGCCTTGGTACTCACCCGTTCCGATCCCCACTTCGACTTGGATTCTTGACCCGAGCTCGCCGCCCTCCCCAACCACAATCACCGCGAGCTGCGCGAGCCACCGCGGATTCCCTGTGCACCATCAATCGCGCACGGCGGCCATGGCCACGGCAAAACCAATGAACACGCCACCTGTAATCCGGTTGAAAGCCTTCAGCACCGCGCTACGGCGCAGATACCCGGCCAGCCGTTGACCGCTCGCGGCGTACACCACGTACCAGCTGATTTCGATGACCGCAAAGGTGGCCAGGAGAATCGCAAATTGCGGCAGCTTGGGCAGTTGCGGATGGATAAACTGAGGCAAAAAGGCCGCGGCAAACAGGATCGCCTTTGGATTGCTGGCAGCCACCAGCACACCCTGGCGGAACAGGGCACCAGCCTTGCGCGGCAGCCCAAGTGATCGGGAAGTGTCCCCGGCGCCCTCGTGCACCGGTGAACGCCAACTCTTGATCCCCAGAACCACCAGGTACGCGGCGCCCGCCCAGCGCAGCACGTTAAACACGGACGGAAAGGCCTGCAGCAGTACCCCCAAACCGGCGGCCGACAGACTCATCATCGCCAAGAGAGCCGCCATGCAACCGGCCATTGTCGCCGCCGCAGCACGAAAGCCGAAGCGCGCACTGCTGCTCATCACCAGCAGCATATTGGGACCCGGCGTCGCCGATACGACAAAGGTCATTGCGACAAACAACCACCAGGTCTGCAAACTCATAGGGACATGCCCGCCCTGAACTCGCCCCCGACGCCCTCGCAATCCGGCAATCGCCGATGCCAGGCACTGGCTGACAGGTCTTCCGCCAAGAGCGGGGCACTAAAGAATCCCAGGAACGCAGTCGACACTTTATATCTCTCTTTCCAATACCACATGGGCGGCGTTGGCCGTAGCCACATGCCCGGTACATTTGTAACCCAGGTTCAGTAGATCGATGTCCGAGAACAGGCGCTCCCCTGTGCCTAGAATGATTGGGGAGATTGCAAGGTGCATCCGGTCGATTAGTCGGGCCTGCAAATATTGTTTGATGGTCGCGACCCCACCGCCTATACGTACATCCTGTCCCGTCGCAGCCTCCCTGGCGCGATCCAGGGCGCTGACTATCCCCTCCGTCACGAAGTGGAACGTCGTCCCACCATTCATGGCTATCGACTCTCGCGGGTGGTGGGTGAGAACAAACACCGGAGTGTGGTACGGCGGGCTATCGCCCCACCATCCCTTCCAGTCAGAGTCTGACCATTCACCGCGGATAGGTCCGAACATATTGCGACCGAGGATCCAGGCACCAACGTTAGCAAATCCGTGGGCGGCAAAGTCATCGTCCGGGCCCGTCGTCCCGCCCTCGCCGCCAAACATGGCCTGGAACGTTCGTGTGGGGAATGCCCAGTTGTGCAACGCAATGCCACCGGCACCCAGTGGATTTTCAAGACTTTGGTTTGGCCCTGCGGCGAACCCGTCCAACGAGACAGAGAAGCATTCAACACGTATAAGGGTCATCATCGTTCTCCACGCCCACGTTCGCCGTTACTTCGACTGCGCCGCCACTCCGCCTAGTACCTCAACCCGCTGCACCCAGACGGGCGTCAGCCGCGCGACATCCAGCATGAATCCCATGCCTTCATTTTCCAGTACACCAAAGGGCAGATAGCGCACCGGATATTTTTGATTCCGCAGTACCGCATCGGCGACCACCCATTGTCCGTCAATCCTGAGTTCAGCCCACGCATGTCCATAGGACCCGTAGTGCTTTGCGTCGTGTATCAACGCCAATCCCAGCACGACGCGAGCGGGAATACCGGCAGCCCGCGCCAGCGCCGCAGTGAGCACTGCATGTTCGGTACAGTCGCCCTCGCGACGGGTAGCCACCTCCGAGGCGATATCAAATTCACGATCAAGACTAGCCTTCACCGTGGCGGCGACAAATTCCACCAGTGCCGTGCGCGTCGCGGCATCCGCTGCGGGCTTCCTGCCCAGACTCTTTTCAAACTCAGCGCTGAGCTGCGCCACCTTGCCGTCCTTGTAGTCGAGCACGAAGGTCGAGTCCAGCCAACCGCGCTCCGGAATGCCGTGGATGACGGTATAGCCATCCAGCACATATGGAAGCGCATCTGTACCCGCCCCGGGCGCCTCAACACCCAATACCTTGGCCAGTTCGTCCGGGTTACGGGTGTGCAGAAGGACGCGCAGCGGCAGCGCCTCGTCCACCGGTGCGGCAGGTGACTTGGTGGGCACGACGTAAAGGCTTTGTGCCCTGGACTCTGAGGACACGAGACCCCATACCGCGAGCCCGCCTGCCAGGAGCGCTTGCGGCCAGCGATGTACGCCCGCGGTCATGAGGGCTAGGGCGCCCCCTGTACATAGATGCGCTCAATTTTCATGCCGACGGGACCGACCTGCATAATACCGGAAGTGACCAGTCCAGTGCCCTGATCCACCACCAGATCGGCCGACGTGCCACCCGCCGTTTCTCGAACACTGTAGGTCTTGGCATCGATGGCAGTCAGCACTTTTGCCGCGGATTCGGTGAAGTGCCCGGGGTCCACCGAAAGCCACTGCGCAAAGGAAGCCTCCGCGCCAATTGGCCTCTGCCTGGCCAGCAGGGTGCGCAACAGCTTGGTCTGCGTCAGCCAGCTGCTGGGCGTCGCACCGCTGATATCCTCTTTGACGTCTTTTCCTTTGAACCGACCCTCGACTTGCCAGGTCCCGTTCTCCCCGGCCTTGAGGCTCAGGTTTTCCTCCACCTCGCCGTTGCTGCTGTTGATGTGATTGCCACTGATCAGGCTGCCGTCGGGATGCACCCACTCAAGGTGATACATGTCTTCGGCTCGCAGTACGTCAGCTTCCGCCACGACGAGCAGCACCGTGGTTTCCTTGATTTCCGTATCGCCATCTTTGTCGCGTCGCAACCCGAGCGAAGCATAGCCAAGCCGCATGCCCCGCACACTTGCCACGCTGACCTCTCGATAGTACGGCGCCACATAGTCGCCATTCGCCTTGAGCGTTTCGAGCACCGCGCACACAACCCGATCGAAAGTCTTGGTATACCCCAGATCGTTCATTGCGCAATACACTCCGTGCCCCGCCTCACTTGCCGCGTATTGGCGCAATGCCCCGAGCTTGGCGCCTTTACCATCGTTGACGCGATACACCCAGGATACGGACAGGAATGGCGTCGCACCGACCGCACCCGCATCAACGCGCTCGACCGCCTTTTTTTCGATCTTTCCCTGGGCGGGCTCTATGATAGTGGAGAACGTCGTGGCCGCCGTTGCGCGCAGCGTTGCCGCCACATCAATGTCGTCTTTGAAGATGTCGCAGGCGGCAATGGCGTTCGGTCCCAACTGGAGCGTGGCCGCATATAAGGTCTGCTCATCGGCAAGGGCTGCCGACAAGGGCACCGGCACCTTGAAACTGATCTGATTGTCGGCACTGGTCACCGCGTGCAGCTCTCCCAACTTGCCTTCCCTGGATCGCGCATCGACCAGCCATTGAGGTTCATCGGCCAGAGTCGGAGAAATACAGCCAACCAGCATCAGCCCGGTCACAAGAACTTTCACGCCACACCCCCAAATGACAAGTGGTATACGCACCATCGCTCCAGCTATTCAGTCGCCCTGAATCCACGCCACTGTGCCGATGCGATGTCAGTCCGCAGGATCTGCTCGATTCACCGCTTGCATCAGCGTCCGATACTCTCCCCAGTCGGCATCTTCTTCAGCTGTGATCTCTATCGGCACCCCAGCTTTGTCGTCGAGCGCTTCATTGAGCCGCTCCAGAAACCACTCACTATCGCTGGTGTAGAAGTTGTACTCTACAACGCCTTCCGCCGTGTACACGAAGGCGAGTATCGCACCCTCCTCCACAAAGTTGACGAGCGTCCCCTCAAAATCACCGATCTCGTCATAGTCATCGGGGGAAGGCAGGCCGCTCTCCAGCGGCGTGCGACAGGTCCAGCTGACCATTACCCGTGTCGTCAACGACGGAGCCGGCAGCAGCCCCAGGATATCTTCTCGGGCCCGGATCATCGCTGGGCGGTCCCGTGCTCCACCCAGTGCGGTAAACCAAGTGCCATCGCCAGGAATGCCGCCGACCGTCACGCCCGCCTCACCCACCGGGCTCTCGCCGCTCAATTCCCGCGGCCACGACCGGACCGGTGTACGGCGCCTGGGCCGCGGGATCCACGATCAGCGCCTCCAGATTCCGACCCGTGCGCCCGGCCCACTCGAGCTTTCCCAGCGGCCACAGGCCGCCGAGAAACTCATCGTAAGAGTCGCGTGGCGTTTCGAGGAATTGGCTGTCCACCGGGCTTGCCACTTGCCGGAAGGCGAGCCCGCAGGCCGAGGCCTGCTGCTGCAGCCAGATGAGCGGTCGATTGGGCAGCGGATCGTCGCGATAGCCGCCACCGACATTGGCGTGCGCCCCGGGAAACCACCGCTGCTCGATCCAGCGCTGATCCGGACGCCCCGCCTCCTCCGGGTCGGGCACATCCGGCCTGAACTCCGTCCACAGCACGGCCCAGTACGGCGCCCGAATGGCAGACCGATCGAACCGACCGTATCCCACACGCCGACCAACTTGATCAGATTCCTGCGGTAGTAGGCGTGCCGCAGCAAGGCCTGCTCCTCGAAATCCATGGACTCGCTGTTGGCTTTGTCGCGGGTCAGATCGTGAAGGGTGCGCACCGTGTCGCCCAACTTGTAGCGTTCGAACAGCTGCGCGAAGGAAATCGGCGCATCGGCCTTGAGCAAGCCGCAGCGCGCAATGATGCCGGCGAGGCTGCGCGCCGTGTAGGCGCCGCGGCTGAAGCCGAACAGGTAGATCTCATCGCCCTCGTCATAGTTCTCGACCAGCCAGCGATACCCGTCGCGTACATTCTCGGACAGTCCGGTGCCAATCAGTCCACCGCTTAAGCGGTCGTACCATCGCGTACCGACGCCCGCGTTGTATAAGGCGCGCTGCTCAACGCCTGCCTGGTCGCGCTCGGCCAGCATCAGCCGGAGCCGCCGCACGTTGGTGTGATCCGGCGGCTCGTTCCAGGTGCCATCGAAGAACAAGGCCAGTCGCTTGCGCGTCGTAGGTGCGCGCTGAATACTATCGACCGTCATGCCAGCAGCACCCACACCGCGTTCCCCTGCATGCGGCCTGCCTGCCTAGGGTTTGAAGTTCTTCGTCATCTGCTCTACGGCGGCCCTGACCTCTCCTCCAGCCTTCTCGAGATGAGTCCTGGCCTGCGCCCAGCTGCCTTCATGCGCGGCCTTCATCTTCTGGAAGTGATCCCACGCTTCGGCCTGCTTGCTGCGCAGCAGTTCCAGGTTCTTGTCGAATTGCGCCCTGGCCTGCACTTCCAGCTCCTGAGCACCCGCCTTGAAGCGCTCCGCCTGGGCCTTCCATTCGGCCAACTGCTTTTCCATCAGTGCCTGATACTCTTCCCGCATTCCCATGATCGTTACTCCTCGAGTGATCGTTTGGTCAGGTCGAGGGCTCATCCTACCCCCTGCCATGCAGCGGCGCAGCTGAGTCAGCATGGGCGCCCGGTAACCGGCGTAGTAGGCTATGAATCCCCGGTATGAAGCAATACCGCAAGTGACATGCCCACCAGGAGGTTTCAGATGACTCCGGTCCCTGCATTGGTTTTCATCGTCTCTGCCCTGCTCGCCAGCTCGAATGCCGCCGCGATGACCCTGACCAGCACGGACATCACTGCGGGGGGCGCAATTCCCGCGGCTCAGATCTATCCACGCTGTGGCGGACACAATATCTCCCCGCAACTGGCCTGGAGCGGTGCCCCGCGCGCTGCAAAAAGCCTGGTGCTCACGATGATTGACGTCGACGTGGCGCCGTCCCAGTGGTCGCACTGGATCGTCGTGGGCTTGCCCACGACTGCGTCCACGCTGCCGCGAGGCACTGGGTCCTTGCCCGGTGGCGCCAGGGCCCTGACCAGCAATTTCGGCGATGCGGCCTATGCGGGCCCTTGCCCGCCAAAAGGAACCGGCGTTCATCACTATCAATTCACGATCTGGGCCTTGTCGACCGCGACTCCGGATCTGCTGCCAGATCAAAAGGCGTCTGAGGTAACGGCTCAGCTCTCGCGGCAGGCCATCGATCACGCCTCATTGGTGGGATGGGTTCAGGCCCCCGCTGGATAGATTTAGAATACCCGCCCGAGCAGTGCGGTAGCGCCCAGGAACAGCGACCACGAGGACGCGCCCCGCAGGAAGCCCTTGGCCAGCCCTCCATCCCAGGTGATGCGGCGCGCAGGACTGTAACTTGCCGCGCACAGCAGTTGGGCGGTCGGATCGATGCCGCCTTGGTGTGTGCCCGACAACTCAGCGACGATACCCCAGTGCCTGTTGAGGTTGCCCGACAGTGCGGCGGCGTACAGCACCTGCTCCCGGCTCGCGTCGGCCGCGGCGCGCGCCACGTGAGTGACCAGCAGATTGAGATCCGCATGCAGTGCACGAAGGTCGGCGCTGTAGATGCCGTTGATGCTGAGTTCGGTGCCCCCGCTGCCGCTGGCGAGCTCCGCGCGCGCCGTCGGAAAACTGGCGCCGAGTTCCAGACCGAAGGCCGAGTGATCGTTGACCGCGAAGCGCCGCTTCAATACCACCGATGTATCGCCGAATCCGCTCACCGCCTCGCCCTGTGCGCCGGTGCTTCGAACCAGGGCCTCGCCGCCCACGCGGATGCCCCAGTCGGCTGAAAACGCCAGCTTCAGCGAATACGGCAGACTCTCGCGTGGGTCAGCGTTCGCAATGCCTGCCTGCAGCAGGCCGGCTTCCACTTCCAGCCACCCTGGTGCCGACAGCGTCGCCGGCGTCGACACACTCGGTCGATAGGGCGTGACGCTGGGAAGATCCGCCCCCGGCTCCTCGCTCCGGCTCGAAGTGGTGGCAATCAGCAGCACTATGCAGATCGCAACGGTTCCCCGGCGCGGGACCCGCATGGGCTTCAGGTCGCGGCCGCGTTGGGTGGGCTGGCCGCGGTTTTTATTCGCACGCTGATCTGGCCGTTGTTCTCCAGCACGGCAAAGTGCACATCATCAACGCTGGCACAGCCCGACTGGCGCAGTGCGGCGTCAAGCTCGGACTGCGTCAGCCGCTCGCGATCCATCACATCGCGATACACGTGGCCATTGTGGATCAGCACCTGCGGCCGACCTTCAATGACCCGGGCCAGCCGCTTACTGCGAAAGCTCAGGTAACCGATGACCCAGTTCGCGCCGACCAGCGTCACGGCGGACAGCACGCCACCCAGCACGGAGTTGTCACCGCCGTTCATCGAGTTCTGCACCGCGTTGCTTAAGACCAGCAGCAGCACCAGGTCAAAGGGCGCGAGCTGCCCGACCTGACGGCGTCCGGTGATACGCAGCAACACCACCAGGAAGAGATAGACCAGCAGTGCCCGGACTATGAACTCCCACCAGGGAATGGCCAGATTCCACATTGCATGCGCTCCAATGATTGTGCAGTGCGCCTATCTTAGCGCCGCCGGAGCGCGCGATGGCTGAGGCGTCGACTACTTGGTCAGATATGCCCGCCAGGGCACGAAGTAATACTTGGCCCAGCCGTCGGACACGCCGCCGAAATCGCGCTCGGCGACGTTGACGTGCGTCAGCTCTATGCGGCCGCCCCGGCGGCGCGGCAGGAACGACAGCACCAAGGTCGAATCGACATCCCGCGCGCCAAAGTGCGTGGAACGCCAGGACTGCACGATCAGGCGATTGGGTACCACCTGCAGAATGGTGCCGCTCAGCGCACCGCCGAAGGCCTTGAACGGCGCGCCCGGCCGCGCCGCGATCCGCACCGGAAATCCGGTGAAGGCCGCGTGCTGCTTGGGATCCAGATACATCCGGTACAGCCGCGCCGGCGTTGCCGGCAGGTCGACGGCCAGCGAAATAGTGTTTGCCATGATGCGTTTCCTCTCAGGCCCTGCCCATCGCCTGCAACGCTAACTCAACCTGCCGTGCACTTTCAAACAGCACGCCATGCAGGCCCAGTGCCTGCGCCGCCTGGATATTGGTCGGCAGGTCATCGACGAACACGCTTTCCCCAGCGGCGAGCTCATAGTGGTTCAGCAAGTGCTCGAAGATCGCCGGCTCCGGCTTCACCAGCTTGACCTCGCCCGATATCACGATGCCGTCAAACAGGCTCCAGAACTCAAAGCGCTTGCGCAAGTTGCTGAATACATTGGCAGGCATGTTGGACAGGCAATAGAGAGGCACCCGACGCGCGGCGAGCGAGCCCAGCAGCGCGATCGTGTCGATTTTAGGCCGCAGCGAATCGCGCACCACCTCGAACAGGTTGCCCAGCTCCGGCACCGGCCGCCCCGCCCGTCCTGCGATGCGCTCGAGCAGCGCGGACTCCGTGAGGGTGCCGCGATCCAGCTCCAGCCAATCGGCATGCAGGAAGATGTGCTGTTTCATCCGTGCGCGCTCACCAGGATCCGCGTAGTAGCCCTCCAGGATTCGGCCCGGATTCCAGTCGAGCAGCACGCCGCCAACATCGAAAATCACGTTTTTCATGGGTGGGGATTCTATTGAGTATCGGGCCCGGCTGTTAATCATCAAGTCTGTTGACAATCACCCGACTAGTTGATAATCTAGCGCCCATGATCACCCGTAGCCCGGCACTGAAGGTCGTCCCCCAGGATGGCATCGACACCGACGAGGAACGGCTCGATATGGTTTTCCAGGCTCTGAGCGACCCCACGCGGCGCGAGATTCTGCGGCGCCTCGACGGCCAGGCGCTGCTGGTCTGCGAGCTCGCCGCCCACTTCGACATCTCGCTGCAGGGTGTCTCGCGGCATATCCAGGTGCTGGTGCGCGCCGGACTGATCCAGCAGGAGCGCACCGGGCGCATCAGCCGCTGCAGCCTGACTACCGGGCCGCTGTTTGACGCCGCGCTCTGGCTCAATCACTACACCGGCTACTGGCAGCAACAATTCGAGGTGCTGGCCGCCACGCTTGCGCAGATCGATGCGCGCCGCGACGCGGCGCCTGCGCGTCCCCGCCGGCGCCAGCCCGGCCCCAAGTCTCGATAATGGTCACCGTAAAGGAGCACGCCATGACCACGCACCCCGTTGTTAGCACCGAGCAATGGACTCTCGCCCGCCGCGCCCTGTTGGCCAGAGAAAAGGAATTTCTGAAAATGCGTGACCAGCTCAGCCAGGCGCGGCGCGACCTGCCCTGGGAACGCGTCACCGGTTCTTATGTATTCGAGGGCGCCGCCGGCCGCGAGACCCTCGCGGACCTGTTTGGCCATCACAGCCAGCTGATCGTTTACCACTTCATGTTTGCTCCCGACTGGGAAGCGGGCTGTAAGAGCTGCTCGTTCTGGGCCGACAACTTCAATGGCATCGGCATTCACCTCAAGCACCGCGACACCGCATTCGTGGCCGTCTCGCCGGCACAGCTCGAGCAGACCCTGTGTTACGAGGACGCTCGCGTGGTCGCCCGCGACAACGGCCTCC
>Ga0209583_10000120_pt1 | contig 25583 bp, 22 predicted proteins | sample Str014_FD_187201 | JGI IMG/M metagenome (GOLD analysis project Ga0209583, IMG submission 187201) | Freshwater sediment microbial communities in response to fracking from Pennsylvania, USA - Straight Creek_MetaG_SC_2014 (SPAdes) (version 2) | ecosystem: Environmental > Aquatic > Freshwater >... | reverse complement strand
GTGACGAGCTTCGCATCGAGCAACTCCAGCGTGCGGCCGCGGAACACGGCCAGTGCGCGGTGCGAGGGCACGGTGCGGATCGATTCGGCGTAGTCGAAATAGTCGCGGAACTTGGCGGCATCGGGGTGCGTGCCGTCCTTGCCGTCCATCAGCTTGCTCTGGAACAGCGCCCCGCCCCAAAGCCAGTCGCGCAGCTTGCGAACCAACGCGGCGTCTTCGGCCCAGCGCTCGGAGAGGATGTCGCGCACGCCGTCGAGCACCGCGTGCGCATCGGCGAAACCAACCTCGGCGTTGATGAATGCGGCGGCCTCGTCGAGCGGGACCAGGCTCGGATCGGCAAAGAGCTTGTCGGCCAGCGGTTCGATGCCCGCCTCGCGGGCGATCATCGCCTTGGTGCGGCGCTTCTGCTTGAAGGGCAGGTAGAGGTCTTCGAGCTCCTGCTTGGTCGGCGCGGCATCGATTGCGGCGCGGAGTGCGGGCGTCAGCTTGCCCTGTTCGTCGATGCTCTTGACGATCGCGACACGGCGTTCCTCCAGCTCGCGCAGATACGACAGGCGCGACTCGAGTTCGCGCAGCTGGATGTCATCGAGGTTGTCGGTCGCTTCCTTGCGGTAGCGCGCGATGAAGGGGACGGTGGCGCCACCGTCGAGCAGCTCGACGGCTGCATTCACCTGAGCCGGCCGAACCTTCAGTTCGGCGGCAATCTGCAAAAGAATCTTGTCCAAGAGAAATGGCCGCGCTCGAGATGCGCGGCAGGCAGCGGATCGGAGCGGCGCAGTGTGCCACAGGCACCTGGGCGCTCCGGGCGTGCCGTTCGCCGGTCAGCGGCTCGCGGCAGACGCCGGAATCGGCGCGCCGACGACCGTCTCTCGCGTCACGGTTTCACGCAACACGCCGCCGCCCTTCACGCTGCCGCTGGTGCTGTTGCTCTTGACGATGCTGGCGCTGCCTTCGCTGCTGATCACGGCCGCGCCGCTCACGCTGTTGCCGTTGCCGCGCGTGCGCGCCAGGCAGTCGCGTTGCTCGTCGCCGGTCAGCACGTCGCAGCGTTCGCGGGCGTTCTTGTGCAGCTTGCCGTCACCGTTGGTGAGGTCGCCCTTCACAGCGGCATCGCGGGCGTTGACCGCTTCCTTCATGCAGGTGTCCTGCGCCTGCCCGGACTGTCCGGCGAGGCAGCGGGCGCGCTCCTGCTCGTAGCGGGCTTGCACGTCGCTGGTCGGGCCGGCGGCGATCACGCTGACGCCGGCGCATGCCAGCGCGGCGGCAGCCAAGCAGCGGGTCGAGAGAGCGGTGAGGTTCGTGTTGCGCATGAGCGATCCCTTGTTGATCCGGTGCATCACTGTAGGCAAGGGCAGCGGCGTGAAGCGTCGGACAAGCGCGCCCTGGCCGCCCGCCCGGGTGCGCCCGGCACGTAGGAATCGGCCGACACCTCGGCCGGCGTCGATGGGGTTGACTCGTGGGCCCCGCAGACCAGATTGAAAGTGCGTCGATGCGCCCCTGTACAAGCCGCCGATTTCGCAGAGCTTGTTGGTCTCCGCATGAGAAAACTCCCCAGGGCGCCCTGCCGCTCGGGGTCGATGTCCCTTGCAACCGGGCTCTACACTCCAGGCGCATGAAGTGCATCCACAATTTTTCTTTCGCGTCGAGCGTGCTGATCCTTGCGTGCGGAGTCGCGGCGGCCTCGCCAAATGATCAGTCCGACTATGCGGTGCCGCATGCCATGGTTGACGTGGGCGCGGGGCGACGACTCAATCTCTTTTGCGCGGGTGAGGGCCTTCCCAGCGTGATATTCGAGGCGGGATCAGGGTTGGCGGCTTGGGACTGGCTGCTCGTGCATCCTGCTGTTTCGTCGCGCACACGGGCATGCGTTTACGACCGTGCGGGTTTCGGATTCAGCGATCCGGCCAACCGACCCGGAACGAGCAGCAACGCTGTCGATGACCTGCACCGGTTGCTTCGTGCCGCCGGCATCGCGCCGCCCTACGTGCTGGTGGGCCATTCGTACGGCGGAGCAAACGTGCAGCTCTATACCTATACGTACCCGCAGGAAGTCGTCGGCCTCGTGCTCGTTGACGCCTCTCATGAGGACGAAACCGAACGACTCGACCGCATCACTCACGGCAAGTTCTCGAAGTTGACGACGGCGCAGAACGCTGTCGGCGAGCAATGCAGAACGAAATCGCGAAGCGGTTTCTTCCCTGGCACGAAAGCGTTCGATCAATGCATCGGTCAGCCCCCTCCAATGTTCAAAGCCGCTTTGGCGGCTGCCTGGCTGAGTCGACAAATGAGCGTCGACTTCTGGGATGCCAGCGAGTCTGAAACCAGCAACCAACTCGTCAGCGATTCGCAACTCCGTCAAGCACGCCGGAGCTTCGGCGAGCTGCCGCTCGTCTACCTGACCCACGGAATCAGCCCATGGCTGGTGCCGGGCCGGCCGCAAAGCACCATGAACAAAGCCGCCGAGACAGACATCGTCGCGACGCACGAAGAGGTCGCCCATCTTTCAACGCGAGGCAGTCAGCGCGTTGTGCCCGGTGCCGCCCATTCGATACACATTGATCAGCCGCAAGCGGTTATCAATGCGATATCGGAAGTGCTCGGGATGGCGAGGAAGTGAATATCCGGCCTCAGGATCGTGGGGCGGCTGTGAGCCCTCCCCGCGCCGACTCATCGATCAGCCCGAGAGCGCGTCGCGCCATCGAAGCAGCCCGTTCGCAGCCGCCGCACCGCTCGCCATGCAGGCCGTGAGCAAGTAGCCACCGGTCGGCGCCTCCCAATCCAGCATCTCGCCGGCGCAGAAGACACCGGGCACGGCGCACAGCATGAGCCCGGAATCCATCGCCTCGAAGCGCACGCCGCCGGCGCTGCTGATGGCCTCGTCGATCGGGCGCGCGGCGGTCAGCGTCAACGGCAAGGACTTGATCGCGGCGGCGAGCCGCACGGGGTCAGCGATGAGTTCGCGCGGCAGCAACTCGTGCAGCAGCGCGGCCTTCACGCCGTCGAGACCGAGGCGGCTCTTCAGGTGCGTCGACAGGGATCGCGATCCGCGCGGTCGCGCGACCTCGTCGCGCACGAACTCGGCGCTGCGCTGCGGCAGCAGATCGACCTGCACGGTCGCGCGGCCGGCCGCCGCGATCGTGTCGCGGGCCGGGCCCGACAGCGCATACACCAGGCTGCCTTCAATGCCACCCTCGGTGATCACGAACTCGCCCGGTTGCGCGAATGCGCTGCCGTCGAGCGCCTGCATCGACAGCGCGACGTTCTTCATGGGCTGCCCCGCAAAGCGTGTGCGGAAGAACTCGCTCCAGCCCGGTTGGATGACGCCGCCCGGCTCGGCGCGGCCCACCACGAAGCCGCAGTTCGACGGCCGAAGCGGCGCCACCTCCACGCCGCGTTCGGCGAGCAAAGGCACCCACGCGCCGTCGGAGCCGAGGCGCGCCCAGCTGCCGCCGCCGAGTGCGAGCACCACGGCATCGGCTTCGATCACGACCTCGCCCTGCGGCCCCGCGAAACGCAGCGTCTGCGTACCGCCCTCGCCGGCCCATCCGAGCCAGCGATGGCGCATGTGGAACGCGACACCGGCTTCGCGCAGCCGATGCAGCCACGCGCGCAGCAGTGGAGCGGCCTTCAGATCGCTCGGGAAGACGCGGCCGGAGCTGCCGACAAAGGTCGTGATGCCCAGCCCGTGCGCCCAGGCGCGCAACGCGGCCGGGCCGAAGGCGTGCACCAACGGTTCGATCGCCGCACGCCGCGAGCCGTAGCGATCACAGAACGGGTCGGGCGCCTCGCTGTGCGTCAGGTTGAGGCCACCCTTGCCGGCGAGCAGGAACTTGCGGCCGACCGACGGCATCGCGTCGTACAGGTCGACCTTCACGCCGCCGGCCGCGAGCACCTCGGCAGCCATCAGCCCGGCCGGGCCGCCGCCGACGATCGCGACACGCATCGCAGCTTGGGAGTAAGACGGATTCATGGTGGCTGGGTGCAGGCGCGAAGGCGGCGCAGTTTGGCACAGCGGGCGTAAGGTTCGGCTTCTGCACACGACCGATGCCTCATGTCGCATTCAGCTGGAACGCAGGAGAGCACCCCATGACGTCCTTCCATCGCTTCATCACACCCCTCACGGCCGGCCTCGCGTTGTGCGCAGCCGCGGTGACCGCATCGGCCGCCGCCGCGCAAAGCTGCAGCGTGCGCAGCGGCGCGGCCGCGCCGGCGGTCGTCGAGCTCTACACCTCCGAGGGCTGCAGTTCGTGCCCGCCGGCCGACAAGTGGCTCTCGAAGCTCAAGGCCGACCCGTCGGTCGTCGCCCTCGCCTTCCACGTCGACTACTGGGATCGGCTCGGCTGGAAAGATCGTTTTGCGAGCGCCGCGTTCACGCAGCGACAGGCCGAGCAGCAGCGCCCCAGCGGTGCGCGCTTCAGCTACACGCCCCAGGTGATCGTGAACGGCGCCGACCGGCCCGACTGGCCGCGCGCCACCGTCTCCGCGCCGGACCGCGCGGCAGCGCCGGTTGCGCTGCAACTGGTGCGCGACGGCAGCCGCGTCGAGGCCACCGTGACGCCCGCGGCCGGCGCACCGGCGCGCTTGGCTGCTTACTGGGCCGTGACCGAGAACGGCCACGTCAGCGCCGTCAAGGCGGGCGAGAACGAGGGCGTGACGCTGAACCACGACGACGTGGTGCGCGAGTACCGCCAGGTCGCCGCATGGGACGCGCGCGCCGATGCGCCGACCACGCTGCGCTTCGAGCCTGCCGGCAACGCCGATCCGGCGCACCCGCGCGAGGTCAACCTGGTGATCGTCGACGCGGCCACCGGCCGGCCGGTGCAGGCCGCGAAGCTGGGCTGTTGAGGCGGCGCGCGGTTCAATCGACCGCGCGCAACTGCGCACGCAGCTTGTCGCCAAGCTCCGGCTTGTGCGCGAACGGATCGGTCGGGTTGCGCGGGGTCATGATGTCTTCGAGCCGCACCTGCACGCTGGCCAGCGAGCGCGGGTGGCTGTAGACGTAGAAGCGCTGCGCTTCGACCGCATCGAACACGAACTGCGCGACCTCGGCGGCGCTGACCTTGCCGCTGCTGACCGCCTTGTCGCTCATCGCGCGGCCGATCAGCTGGCTCTTCGTCGGCGCGCGGTCGTCGCGCATCTCGGTCGGGCGGTTGCGGTCGCTGTGGGTGATGCCGGTCGGCACGAAAAACGGGCACAGCACCGAGGCGCTGATCTGGTCGGTGACGAGTTTCAGGTCTTGGTAGAGCGTCTCGCTCATCGCGACGACCGCGCTCTTGGTGGCGTTGTAGACACCCATGTTCGGCGCGTTCAGCAGCCCGGCCATCGAGGCGGTGTTGGTGATGTGGCCTTCGTAGCTCGGGTCTTTCGCGGCCGCCGCCAGCATCATCGGCGTGAACACGCGGATGCCGTGCGCGACGCCCATCAGGTTCACGCCGACGACCCACTCCCAGTCCTTCAGCGTCGTCTCCCAGATCAGGCCGCCGGCGCCGACGCCGGCGTTGTTGAACACGAAATGCGGCGCGCCGAAACGCGCGAAAGCGGCGGCGCCGAGCGCCTCGACTTCGGCCCCTTTCGACACATCGAGGCGGAACTTCAGCACGGGTGCGCCGAGCGCTTCGATCTCGGCGGCGGCGGTGTCGAGTGCATCCTGCTGCACATCGGCCATGACGATGTTCATGCCCAGACGGGCGGCGATGCGCGAGGCTTCGAGGCCGAAGCCCGAGCCCGCGCCGGTGATCACGGCCGTGCGGCCCTTGAAGGTCTTCATGTTCGTCGTCTCTCTTCTCTGCCGATTCAGGCGGGTTGCAGTTTCTTGATCTGGAAGGCGATGCGCGGGAAGTGCACGTGCACGGTGCCGGCGCGTTCGTCGCTGCGTTCGATCGCGACCTCGCTCGTGCTCAGGCCGACGAGCCGGCCGGCGACCGCGTCGTGGGCGTAGTCGGTCGGCGTGACGGTCACCTCGTCGCCTTGCGCGAGCCCGGGCTCGGCGGTGAACGACAGCGGCACGAACTCGCCCTTCGCGGCGACTTCGATCGCTTCTGCGCTCTTCATCTTCGTGAAATCGCCTTGCCCGAATGCCTTGACGCGCTGGTACCAGGCCTCGACCAACGGATGCGCCTCGAGCACGGTCGCGACCGGCGGCGCGAGGTGGATGAACCAGATCGACTGCGCCGCCGAGAAGTCGGCGATCGACGGCAACGCGCCGAGCAGAAACGGCTGGCCCTCGCTCAGCATGTGCTCGAGCCGCGCGAGGTAGGTACCGACCGCGGCGGCGCCGTCGGTGACTGTCGCGCGGCGCATGTTCGGGTTCATCGCGGCGCGGTCGGCACCGAAGGCTTTCAGCATCTCGGGCGTCGCGTCCTTCAGCACGTGCGGCGCGCCCGCGGGTTGCAGCGTGAACGGCACGGCCGACCAGAACAGCGTGCTGTCGGCCCATTGCGCGACGATGTCGGCGATGCCGGCGGTTGCCATCGGGTACAGCGGCGGCTCGGGTTTCAGCGCGTCGATCACGCGGCACATCAGCGCGGTGTCGCAGTAGATGTCGGCGCCGATCTGCATGAACGGCGTGCGGCGGTAGCCGCCGGTGAGCGCGACCACGTCGGGCTTGGGCATGATGTTCGGCACGATCACCGAACGCCACGACAGGCCCTTGAAGCCGAGGATCAGGCGGACCTTCTCCGAGAACGGCGAGCCGGCGTAATGGTGCAGGATGAGTTCCGACATGGTGTCTGGCTTTCTGTTCAGTGCGGCATCGCGCGCTGGATGATGGAATCGAAATCGACGGCGCGCGGCAGCGTGCCGAAGACTTGCGGGCCGTCGCCGCCGAGGCGTGAGCGGCAGAAGGCGTCGAACAAGAAATCGGGTGCGTGGCGGCGCAGCAGCGAGCCTTGCACAGCGAGCGCCACGTCTCGTGCGAGGCGGCGCGCGCCGATCTCGTCCAAACCGCTGACGCCACCGCCGTCGGCCGCGTCATGGAAGCGCGAGATCAATGCATCGGCGAAACGGTCGAGTTGCGGGTTCGCACCGCGTGCCGTCCCGAGCTCCGCGGCGAGCGCTTCGACGACATCGCCGCCCGGCCCACCGCGCTTCTTCAATGCCCGCAACAGGTCGAGCGCCATGATGTTGCCGGCGCCTTCCCAGATCGAGTTGAGCGGCATCTCGCGGTAGATGCGCGCCATCACGCCTTCGCCGTGTTCCTCGACGTAGCCGTTGCCGCCGAGGCACTCCATCGCCTCCTGCGCGAGCGCCGCGCCGCGCTTGCAGACCCAGAACTTCGCGACCGGCGTGAGCACGCGGCGCATCAACGCTTCGAACGGGTCGTTTGGTTTGTCGATCGCGCTCGCGAGGCGCAGCGCGAGCGCGACCGCGGCTTCGCTTTCGATCGCCAGATCGGCGAGCACGTTCTTCATCAACGGCTGATCGATCAGCGGCTTGCCGAAGGCCTGGCGCTGCGACGTGTGGTGCAGCGCCAGCGCGGTCGCGCCGCGCATCAGGCCGGCGGTGCCGAGCGCGCAATCGAGACGCGTCAGGTTGCCCATCTCGAGGATCTGCGGCACGCCGCGCCCTTCTTCGCCGACCAGCCACGCGAGCGCGCCGTCGAACTCGACCTCGGAACTCGCATTGGCCTGGTTGCCGAGCTTGTCTTTCAGGCGCTGGATCGCAATGGCATTGATGCTGCCATCGGGCAAGACACGCGGCAGGAAGAAGCACGAGAGGCCCGCCGGTGCCTGTGCGAGCACGAGGAACGCATCGCTCATCGGCGCCGAGAAGAACCACTTGTGGCCGATGAGCGTGTAGCAGCGGCCCCAGGCGGTGTCTTCGAGGTACTCGGCGCGGGTGGTGTTCGCCCGCACATCCGAGCCGCCCTGCTTCTCGGTCATGCCCATGCCCATCGTCACGCCTGCTTTCGCGCCGACGAAGCGCAGTTGCGGGTCGTAGCGTGTGCTCGCGAGCTTGTCGGACCAGTCGGCGAAGACCGCCGCATTGCCGCGCAGCGCGGGCGTCACCGCGTAGGTCATCGAGACCGGGCACAGCACCGAGGGTTCGAGCTGAGTAAACATCATGAAGCCCGCCGCGCGCTCGATGTGCGCGCCCTGACCTTGCGACCACGGCGTGGCATGCAGCCCGGCCCCGACCGCTGCACCGAGCAGCGCGTGGTAGCTCGGGTGGAACTCGACCGTGTCGCTGCGCCGGCCGAACCGGTCGTGGGTGTGCAGACTGGGCTTGTGCACGTTCGCCAGGCGGGCGTGCAGCTGCATCGCGGCATCGCCCATCTGCGCGCCCAGCGCAACGAGCCGCGCGTCGTCCGCCTGCGGCGCGTGAAAGCGCAACGCGTCGCGCAGCGCCCGATCGGTGCCGTAGAGGTTGTGGCCCGCCAATGGCGTGACCTGATTGGCAACCTCGTGCGTGAAGTGAGCCCCTCGCTCGCGGGTTACCGCAAGCGATCCCCCGAGGTGACCTCGCCCGCTTTCGGGCGGCCGGGCGCCGGGCTCGTCGCGGTCCGAAGGGCGTTGCATGCTCAGACCAGCTTGACGACCTGCTTGCCGAAGTTCTTGCCCTTGAGCAGGCCGAGAAAGGCTTCGGGCGCAGCTGCCAAGCCTTGTGCCACCGACTCGCGGTACTTGAGCTTGCCGGTGGCCACGGCCGTGCCGAGTTCCTTCAGCGCTTCGGGCCACAGGTTCATGTGCTCGCTGACGATGAAGCCTTCGAGCGTCAGCCGGTTCGTCAGCAGCAGTTGCGGCTGCTTCATCGGGATCGGCTCGCCGTCGTAGCCGCTGATCATGCCGCACAGCGCGATGCGGCCGAACGCGTTCATGCGCGGCAGCACCGCGTCGAGCACCGCGCCGCCGACGTTCTCGAAGTAGCCGTCGACGCCGTCCGGCGTGGCTTCCTTGATCGCTTCGTACAGCGCCTTCGGATCCTTGTGCGCCTTGTAGTCGATGCACGCATCGAAGCCGAGTTCGTTGACGACGTAGCCGCACTTGTCGGCCCCGCCGGCGATGCCGACCGCACGGCAGCCGCGCGCCTTCGCGAGTTGGCCGACCGCGCTGCCGACCGCACCGCTCGCGGCGCTGACGGCGATCGTCTTGCCGGCCGCCGGCTTGCAGATCTGCGTGAGGCCGTACCACGCGGTGACGCCCGGCATGCCGACCGCGCCGAGGTAGGCCGACAGCGGGATGTGCGCGGTGTCGACCTTGCGCAGCACGCCCGGCACGCTGGCGTCGACGACGCTGAACTGCTGCCAGCCGCCGAAGCCGACGACCTTGTCGCCGACCGCGTAGCCTGCGTTCTTCGACGCGACCACTTCGCCCACCGTGCCGCCCTGCATCACCGCGTTCAGCGGCTGCGGCACGGCATAGCTCTTCGCATCGTTCATGCGGCCGCGCATGTAGGGGTCGAGGCTCATGAAGTGGTGGCGCACGAGCACCTGGCCGTCTTTCAGCTCCGGCACCTCGGCGTCGATGAGCTTGAAGTTGTCGGCCGAGGCTTCGCCGGTCGGGCGTGAGACGAGGTGGATCTGCTGGTTCGTGGTCATGTTCTTCTCCTGGTGTTCGTTCAGTGGATCAATCGGTCGACAGCGGCGCTTGTTGCAGCGCGTTCGTCGACGTGGGGCTGACCGGCAGGCGCTTCACGTACTTGAAGGTGCCGGTCGAGTGGGTGCAGGCGCGGCCCTGCGCGTCGTAGATGGTCCCTTCGGTGAACGCCATCGTCGCGGTGCGGTGCATCAACCGCCCCTTGCCGACGAGCGCGCCGACCGCGGGCCGCATGAACGTGGTCTTCATCTCGATCGTGACGACGCCCATCTCGGGATTCGCACTGCGCGCGGCGGTCGCCATCACGACATCGAGAAAGGTCATGCAGGCACCGCCGTGCACGACCTGGAAGCTGTTGGTGTGCTCGGGCCTGGCAGCGAAGTGCAGTTCCGATTCGCCACCGTCGAAACGCTCGAGCGTGAAGCCGAGCAGTTCGACGAAGGGAATCGTGACGCCGAAGGGGATACTCATGCGTTGCCACTCGCTCCGGAGCGGGACTCGCGCGGCGGGTGGCTCACTCCGCTCATGTCCCCCGGCCCGGCCTGCGGCCGAGCCTCCTCCTTGACTTCGCTCCGTGAGCCACCCACCACACGAGTCTTCCCACCGCCGACGTTCACGTGGCACGACGGTTCAGGATCAGGCCGGTGGGGTGTTCTGCGCAGCGAGGTCAAGGAGGAGGCCGAAGGCCGGGGGACACGAGCGGAGCAGAGCGCCCCGCCGGCCTGATCCCGTTCGAACGAAACAAGCGCAATCACGCCGCCCCCAGCACCACACTCACCCCACCATCGACAGCCAACCACTGCCCCGTGATGTGCTTGCCCGCCTCGCTCGCATACAGCAACGCGATGCCCTTCAGATCGTCGTCGTCACCCAAACGACCCAGCGGCGCCTTCGCGGCCATTTTCTCTTCGCCGAGCGAGGTGATCAGCCCCGCCGCCATCTTCGTCATGAAGAAGCCGGGGCAGATCGCGTTCACGTTGATGCCGTACTTGCCCCACTCGGCCGCGAGCGTGTGGGTGAAGCCGATCACCGCGGTCTTCGAGGTGTTGTAGGCCAGCGTCTGCATCTCGGGCGGGTTGCCGTTGAGGCCGGCGATCGAGGCGATGTTGATGATCGAGCCACGCTTCTTCGGGATCATCGCGATGCGCGCGACCTGCTGCGCGAGGATGAAATAGCCGCGCACGTTCAGGTTCATCACCTTGTCCCAGGCTGCCACAGGGTGGTCCTCGGCGGCCGCGCCCCAGCTCGCGCCGGCGTTGTTGACGAGGATGTCGATCGCACCGAGGCGCTCCATGGTCTCGTCGGCGAGGCGGCGCGTGTCTTCTTCCTTCGAGCAATCGGCGGCGATCCATCGGGCGTCGATGCCGGCGGCTTGCAGTTCGGCCGCGGCCTGCTCCAGGTCTTCGGCCTTGCGCGAGCTGAGCATGATCCTGGCGCCCGCCTCGCCGAGCGCGTGGGCCATCTGCAGGCCCAGGCCGCGCGAGCCGCCGGTGATGAGGGCGGTCTTTCCGCTCAGGTCGAAAAGCTTCTTGATCGATGTGCTCATGGTGTTTCCTTGGTGTTGTTCATTCGCGAGCGAACCCAGATCAGCACGATGCCGAGCGCGATCGCCGCGATGCCCGGTGCGGCGATGCCCCAGCCGAGCGCGGCGTCGCTGCGCTGGACCGAGAGGCCGAGCGCGAGCAGGAAGATCCCTGCGTAGATCAGTATCCACACCCATTTCTGGATGGATTTGGCATTCATTTCAGAACCAGTTTTCTTCCATCGTGCGGCAGGTCGCGTCGCGCGTCTCGACGACCTTCAGCCACGCAGCGATGCGCGGCAGCTCGTAGTGGAAGAAGTAGGTGCAGGCCGCGAGCTTGCCTTGCAGTAGCGCGGTGTCGTCGGTGGTGGCGTTCGCGAGCTTCGGCTGTGCGCACGCTGCGACATCCAGCCAGATCCAGGCGAGCACGACGTGGCCGAAAGCCTGCAGGTAGGGAGTCGCGTTCGCGAGCGCTTCGTCGGGGCTGCCGGTGGACCAGGCGGCTTTGGTCGCGGCGCCCAAATGCTTCAACGCGGCGGTCAACGCCTCGGCGTGTTCGGCCAGCGCAGGCACGTCGCGGGCACGTCCGATCGTCGCGTTCACCTTGCCCGCGAGCAGCTCCAGCCCCGCCCCGCCCTGCATCACGACCTTGCGCCCGAGCAGATCGAGCCCCTGGATGCCGTGCGTGCCTTCGTGGATCATGTTCAGGCGGTTGTCGCGCCAGTATTGCTCGACCGGGAAGTCGCGCGTGTAGCCGTAGCCGCCATGCACCTGGATCGCCAGGCTGTTCGCTTCCAGGCACCACTCGCTCGGCCAGCTCTTCGCGATCGGCGTCAGCATCTCGAGCATCAGCGAGGCTTCGGCACTGGCTTCGGCCGTGCCGGTGCGTTGCTCGTCGACGAGCTGGGCGCAATACAACTCGAGGGCCAACGCGCCTTCGCAGTAGCTCTTCTGCGCTAGCAGCATGCGCTTCACATCGGCGTGCTCGATGATGCGCACCTGCGGCTTCGAGGCGTCCTTGCCGCCGACGCCGGTGGGCCGGCCCTGCGGGCGGTTCTTCGCGTAGTCCAACGAGGCCTCGTAACCTGCATACCCGAGCATCGTCGCGCCCATGCCGACGGCGATGCGCGCCTCGTTCATCATGTGGAACATGCAGCGCAGGCCTTCGTGCGGCTGGCCGACGAGGTAGCCGATCGCGCCTGCACCACCACGAACCGGGTACTTGCCTTCGCCGAAGTTCAGCAGCGTGTTCGGGATGCCGCGGTTGCCGAGCTTGTGGTTCAGGCCGGCCAGCGCCACGTCGTTGCGCTCGCCGGTCAGGTCGCCATCCTCACCGACCAGCTTCTTCGGCACGATGAAAAGCGAGATGCCGCGCGTGCCGGCGATCAGCTTGCCATCCGGCCCCGGGATCTTCGCGAGCACGAGGTGGATGATGTTGTCGGTGAGTTCGTGCTCGCCGTTGCTGATCCACATCTTGTTGCCGCGCAAGCGGTAGCGTGCGCCGAGCGGGTCGCACTCGAAATCGTCGCCATCGGGCGTTGCGCGCGTGGCCACGTCCGAGAGGCTGGAGCCAGCCTGCGGCTCGCTCAGGCACATCGTGCCGGAGAACCGGCCTTCGAACTCCTGCTTCGCGAACACGGTCTGCTGCAAAGGCGTGCCGTGCACCATCAGCAGGTTGGCGTTGCCGCTCGTCAGCATCGCACCACCGGCGACGTTGCCACCGGCGCGCGCGAGGAAGCTGTTGGCCGCCATCTGCACGACGCAGGGCAGCTGCATGCCGCCGATCTCGTAGTCTTGCGCGGCCGCGAGCATGCCGGATTCGGCGTAGGCGCGGCCGGCATCAAAGCTGGCTTGCGGCAGGTGCACGCGCTCGCCGTCGAAGTGCGGCTCCTGCGTATCGGCCTGGCGGTTGAACGGCGCGAACTTCTCGCGCGCCATGCGCTCGCAGGTGTCCATGACCGACGCGAAGGTCTCGCGCGAGTGGTCGGCGAAGCGTTCGCGCTGCTGCAGCGCCTCGACGTTCAGCCAGTCGTAGAGGAGGAAGTCGACCGTCTGTCGGTAGCTCACGCGCGGCCCTTCAAAGCACCTCGAAGACGCCCGCCGCGCCCATGCCGCCGCCGATGCACATCGTCACGACGACCTTCTTCGCGCCGCGGCGCTTGCCTTCGATCAGCGCGTGACCGGTCAGGCGCTGGCCCGAAACGCCGTACGGGTGGCCGACGGCGATCGCGCCGCCGTTGACGTTGAGCCGATCCATCGGGATGCCCAGCGTGTCGGCGCAATACAGCACCTGCACTGCGAACGCTTCGTTCAATTCCCACAGGTCGATGTCGGCGACGGTCAGGCCGAGCTTCTTCAGCACCTTGGGCACCGCGAACACCGGGCCGATGCCCATCTCGTCGGGCTCGCAGCCCGCCACCGCGAAGCCGAGGAAGCGGCCGAGCGGCTTCAGGTTGCGCTTGCTCGCCAACTCTTCGCTCATCAGCACGCAGGCGCCGCCGCCGTCGCTGAACTGGCTCGCGTTGCCGGCCGAGATCAGGCCACCCGGCAGCGCCGAACGCAGGTCCTTGATGCCGTCGTAGGTGGTGCCGGCGCGGATGCCTTCGTCGTTCTTGACCGTGACCTCTTTCGTGCGCAGGCCCATCGCGGGGTCGGCGACGCCTTGCGTCACGGTGCACGCGACGATCTCGTCGGCAAACTTGCCGGCCTCGAGCGCGGCGGCGGCCTTCTGCTGGCTCGCGGCGCCGTACTGGTCCATGCGCTCGCGGCCGATCTTGTAGCGCTTGGCGACCTGCTCGGCCGTCTGCAGCATGTTCCAGTAGATCTCGGGCTTGTGCTCGACCAGCCACGGGTCGGCGCCCATGTGGCGATTGGCTTCGTTCTGCACGCAGGAGATGCTCTCGACGCCGCCGGCGACCAGCACGTCGCACTCGCCGGCGATGATGCGCTGCGCGGCCATCGCGATGGTCTGCAGACCGCTCGAGCAGAAGCGGTTCACGGTCATGCCGCTGGTCGTGATCGGCAGGCCGGCGCGCAATGCGATCTGGCGTGCGATGTTGGAGCCGGTCGCGCCCTCGGGCGTGGCGCAGCCCATGATCACGTCGTCGACCTCGGCGGCCTCGATGCCGGCGCGCTCGACCGCGGCCCGGACCGCGAAGCCGCCGAGCGTGGCACCGTGCGTCATGTTGAAGGCACCCTTCCAGCTCTTGGCGAGCGGGGTGCGGGCGGTGGAAACGATCACGGCGCTGGTCATGGCTTTCTCCTTGAAATCACGAATTTGCGGCGACGGCAGTCGACGCCAGATAGATGCTGTTCTTCGGCTGCGCGAACACGCGGCGCACCATCGGCTCGAACTCGCTCATCGGCAGCGTCTCGCCCTTCGGGTCGAAGGCCGGGTTGTCGTAGAGATCGCAGAACTCGGCGGTGCGGTCGAAGTGCGCGTGGCCCTTGAACTGGTCGCGCAGGTTGCGGTCGAGGCCGATGTGGTGGAAGAAGTAGTAGCCCTGGAAGATGCCGTGGTTCTGCACCATCCAGAGGTTCTCGGCGCTGACGAACGGCTTCAGGATCGCCGCGGCGATGTCGAAGTGGTTGAAGGTGCCGAGCGTGTCGCCGATGTCGTGGAACAACGCGGCAACCACGTACTCTTCGTCGCGGCCGGCCTTGAGCGCGCGCGTCGCGGTCTGCAGCGAGTGCGTGTAGCGGTCCACCGGAAAGCCGCCGTAGTCGCCTTCGAGCACCTTCAGGTGCGCCATCAGGCGATCCGGCAGCTTGCGCGCGAAGGGCATGAACTCGGCGCCGATCTTCTGCCAGTCTTGCTGTGTGCTGGCTTCCATGCGGGTGAATGTGGCGCGGTCGGTCATCGTTCGTTTCCTCAAGGCGCGGGCGCGCTGTTGCTGATCAGCTGATGCCAGAACTGGATCAGCTCGACGTAGTTGTCGGTCGAGATGCGTTCGTTGGTGCCGTGGAAGCGCTTCAGGTCTTCGGGCTTCGCGCGCACTGGCGAGAATTTGTAGACGTTGTCGGCCACGCCGTCGAAGTAGCGCGAATCGGTCGCCGCGACCATCAACCCGGGGGCGACGATCACGTCGGGGTGCAGCTGCCGCAGTGTCTTGTTGATCAGCTGGAAGCCCGGCGAATCGGTGGCGGCGACCTTCGAGGCCTCGGAGAAGCCCGACCCCTTCGCGAGCGTGATCGCCGGGTTCTTGATCGTGTCGGTCACGTGCGCGATCACGACCTCGCTCGTGTCACCGGGCAGGATGCGGAAGTTGACAGTGGCGTTGGCGCGGCCCGGCAGCACGTTGTCGGCGTTGCCGGCGTTGAAGATCGTCAGCGCGGTCGTCGTGCGCAGCATCGCATTGGTGCTCGCACCCTTGGCGAGCTGCTGCTCGATCACCGGCTTGAACAGCCACAGGTTCGACAGCAGCACCCGGTTCAGGCCGCTCATCTCGGGCGCCAGCGTTTCGAACATCTCGAGCGACAAGCCCTTGACCGCCGCCGGCATCTGCTTGTCGTCGAGCTTGGCCAGCGCCGCGCTCATCATGCCGATGGCCGACGTGCCGGCCTGCGGCGGCGGCATCGACGAGTGCCCCGGCGTCGCGCTCGCGCTCAGTTGCAGGCTCATGTAGCCCTTCTCGGCCACGCCGATCAGCGCTGCCGGCTTGCTCAGGCCGGACAGCAGGCCCTCGGTGATCAGCAGGCCCTCGTCGACCACGAACTGCAGGTGGATGCCGCGCTCTTTGAAGAGCTTGGCGATCTGCTGCGCACCGCGCGGGCCGCCGACCTCTTCGTCCTGCCCGAAGATCAGGTAGACGGTCTGGCGCGGCTTGAAGCCCGACGCCGCGAGCAGCTCGACCGCTTCCATCATCGACATCAGGTTGCCCTTGTCGTCCCACGCGCCGCGGCCCCAGACGAAGCCGTCGCGCACGGCGCCATCGAACGGCGGCACCTGCCAGTCGCCTTCGGTGCCGGGCGCGATCGGCACCACGTCCTGATGCGCCATCAGGCCGATCGCCGAAGCCTTCGGGTCGCTGCCGGCCCAGGTGTAGACGAGGCCGTGGACGCCGATGACTTCGCGCTGCATCGCGGCATGTGCTTTCGGGAAGCTCGCCTGCAGATGCGCCGACAGCCCGTCGAACTGATCGGCGTTTGCGTTCGCATCGGTGACCGACGCGATGGTCTTGAAGCGCACTGCCGCACCGAGCCGCGCCGCCGCGGCCGCGGCGTCGACCTTCACCGGCGTGGCAGCCGCAACTGCGAGCTGACGCGACGGCGTCAGCAGCGTCTTCACGCCCACCGCCACCGCCAGCGCGAACAGCGCGAACGCGAGCAGCCCGATCAGCTTGCGCATGGCGGCCGGCCCGAGTTCAGCTGAACGAGCGGCCTTCGGCCGCCAGCTTCGCGAGCAGCGGTGCGGGTTGCCAGAACTCGGCGTCGTCGTGCGGGTTCGCCGCGAAGCGCTTCATCGCGCCGACCACGTTGAACAGCCCGACCTGGTCTGCGTAGTTCATCGGGCCGCCGCGGTGCAGCGGGAAGCCGTAGCCGGTGAGGTAGACCATGTCGATGTCGGAGGCGCGCATCGCGATGCCCTCGTCGACGATCTTCGCGCCTTCGTTGACGAGCGCATACACGAGCCGGTGCACGATCTCGTCGTCGCTGATCTTGCGCGGCGTGATGCCGAGATCGGCGCGGTGCTTCTCGATCATGTCGGTGACGAGCTTGCTCGGGATCGCGTCGCGCTTGCCGGGCAGGTAGTCGTACCAGCCGGCGCCGGTCTTCTGGCCGAAGCGGCCGAGTTCGCACAGCAGATCGGCGGTCTTGCTGTAGCGCATGCCCGGCTGCTCGGCATTGCGACGCTTGCGGATGTACCAGCCGATGTCGTTGCCGGCCAGGTCGCCCATGCGGAACGGGCCCATCGCCATGCCGAACTTCTCCATTGCCTTGTCGACCTGCGCGGGCGTCGCGCCCTCGTCGAGCAGAAAGCCGGCCTGGCGCGAGTACTGCTCGATCATGCGGTTGCCGATGAAGCCGTCGCACACGCCGGAAACCACTGCCGTCTTCTTGATCTTCTTGGCCGTCTGCATCACGGTCGCGAGCACGTCCTTCGCGGTCTTCTCACCGCGGATGACCTCGAGCAGCTTCATCACGTTGGCCGGGCTGAAGAAGTGCATGCCGATCACGTCCTGCGGGCGCTTCGTGAAAGCGGCGATCTTGTTCACGTCCAGTGTCGAGGTGTTCGAGGCGAGGATCGCGCCGGGCTTCATCACTTCGTCGAGCGTCTTGAACACGGTCTCTTTCACGCCGATGTCCTCGAACACGGCTTCGATCACCATGTCGGCATCCTTCAGGTCGCCGTAATTCAGCGTCGTGCTCAGCAGCGCCATGCGCGCGTCGAGCTTGTCCTGCTTGAGCTTGCCCTTCTTGACCTGCGCGTCGTAGTTCTTCTTGATGATCGCGACGCCCTTGTCGAGCGCCTCCTGGCGCATCTCGAGCATCACGACCGGAATGCCGGCGTTCAGGAAGTTCATCGCGATGCCGCCGCCCATCGTGCCGGCGCCGATCACGGCGAGGCGTCTGATCTCGCGCACCGGCGTGTCGGCCGGCACGTCGGGGATCTTGGTGGTCGCACGCTCGGCCATGAACGCGTGGCGCAATGCCTTGCTCTCGGGCGTGAACATCAGCGCAGTGAACAACTCGCGCTCGAGCTTCATGCCCTCGTCGAACTTGAGCTTCAGCGAACCGGCGACCGCCTCGACGCACTTCAGCGGCGCCGGGAAATTCTTGCTCATGCCGCCGACCATGTTCTTGACGAACTGCACGTAGGCATCGGGGTTCGGGTGCGTGACCTTCAGGTCGCGCACGAGCGGCAGCGGCCGCTTGTCGGCCACCTCGGCGGCGAGCGCGAGCGCCTCGGTCATCAGGTCGCCGGTGGCGATCCTGTCGAACAGCTTCTGGCCCGGCGCCATCGCGAGCATCTCGCTCTTCACGGCCTCGCCGCTGACGATCATGTTCATCGCGTTCTCGACACCGATCACGCGCGACAGGCGCTGCGTGCCGCCGGCGCCAGGGATCAGGCCGATCTTCACTTCCGGCAGCGCGACCTGCGTGCCGGGCGCAGCGATGCGGTAGTGGCAGCCGAGCGCGAGTTCCAGCCCGCCACCCATGCACACGCTGTGGATCGCCGCGACGATCGGCTTGGTACTCGCTTCGAGCGCGAGGATCACGCTCAGCAGGTTGGGCTCGGCGAGTGCCTTCGGCGAGCCGAACTCGTTGATGTCGGCGCCGCCCGAGAAAGCCTTGCCCGCGCCGGTGATGACGATCGCTTTCACGGCGGCATCGGCGTTCGCCTTCTCCAGACCTTGCGCGATGCCCAGCCGCGTCGCGTAACCGAGACCGTTGACAGGCGGGTTGTCGAGCGTGATGACGGCGACGTTGCCGCGGAGTTCGTAGGTGGCGCTCATGCGTGTGTCCCCAAGTGTTCGGCTGAAAAAGAACGGTCGTTCGATTCTAGGCCCGGGCGAAAAAAAAGCGCTGTCTCTGCCGTGACAACGCTTGTTCTGCTCGCCTGGCGGAAGGCCCTCAAACCTCCAGCCACTCCTTGCGGATTTCGGCGTTGGCGCGCAGCGCGGCAGGCGTGCCTTCGAACACGATGCTGCCATGACCCATCACGTAGCAGCGTTCGGAAATGTTCAGCGCGATGGTGAGCTTCTGCTCGACCAGCAGCACCGAAACCCCGCGGTCCTTCAGGGTCTTCAGGTACCCGGCGACGAGCTCGACGATCTTCGGCGCCAGGCCTTCGGTCGGCTCGTCGATCATGATCAGGTCGGGGTCGCCCATCAGCGTGCGGCACAGCGTGAGCATCTGCTGCTCGCCGCCCGAGAGCACGCCGGCCTCGGTGTGCTGGCGCTCCTTGAGACGCGGGAACATCGTGTACATGTCGGCGAAGGTCCAGCGCGGTTTTGTCTTTCCTCTTTTCTCGCCGAGCATCAGGTTCTGCTCGACCGTCAGCTTCGGAAAGATGTCGCGGTTCTCGGGGACGTAGCCGATGCCGCGGTGCGCGATGTCGAAGGCGTGGTGGCCGAGGATCTCGTGCTCGCGAAACTTGACCGAGCCTTCGCCCTGCACCAGGCCCATGATGGTCTTGACGGTGGTCGAGCGGCCCGAGCCGTTGCGGCCCAGCAGCGCGACGATCTCGCCCTCGCCGACGCGCATGTCGACGCCGTGCAGAATGTGGCTCTTGCCGTAGTAGGCGTGCAATCCGCTGATCTGGAGCATGTCAGTGTCCCGCCTCTGCCGCCTGCGCGTCTGCCAATACCGAGCCCAGATAGGCCTCCTGCACCTTCGCATTCCTGCGCACCGCCTCGGGCACGTCGAAAGCGATCACCTCGCCGTACACCAGCACGGCGATCTTGTCGGCCAGGCCGAACACCACGCCCATGTCGTGCTCGACCGTCAGCAGCGTCTTGCCGACCGTCACTTCGCGGATCAGTTCGATGAAGCGCGCCGTCTCGCTCTTGCTCATGCCGGCGGTCGGCTCGTCGAGCAGCACCACGCTCGCGCCGCCGGCGATGGTGATGCCGATCTCGAGCGCGCGTTGCTCGGCGTAGGTCAGGTTCATCGCGAGGGTGTCGCGCTTGCGCTCCAGGTTCAGATCTCGCACCAGTTGCTCGGCGCGCTCGTTCGCATCGGCGAGACCGGCGAGGAACTTCCAGAACGCGTACTTGTAGCCCAGGGACCAAAGCACCCCGCAGCGCAGGTTCTCGAACACCGAGAGCTTGCCGAACAGGTTGCTGACCTGGAAGCTGCGCGCCAGGCCGAGCCGGCTGACCTCGTATGGCGCCATGCCGTCGATGCGCCGGCCGTTCAGCGCGATCTCGCCGCTGGTGGGCTTGAGGCGGCCGCTGATCAGGTTGAACAAGGTCGACTTGCCGGCGCCGTTCGGGCCGATGATCGCGACGCGCTCGCCGGGTGCGACAGCGAGGCTCGCGCCGCGGATGATTTCTGTCTTGCCGAAGGACTTGTGCAGGCCCCTCAGCTCAATCGCGTACTGGCTCATGCCGACTCCCGCGCGCGAATCGCCGCTTCGATTTCGCCCTGCACTTCGCCCCAGTGCAATGCGAAGCGGCGGCGCGTGAACTCGAACAGGCCGATGCCGATCAGCGCGACGACGATCGCGCCGATCCAGGCGGCTGCGGATTTCACGTTCAACTCGACCCCCATGAAACGCATCACCGGCCCGAGCGCCTCGTTCAGCTGGATGTGATAAGTCATCTCGATCATCGCGGCGATGCCGATGAACATCACCGCGCCGGTCACCGCGAGCAGCGCGTACCAACCGAGCACGCGGCCGAGCTTGCCGAACTTCCACACCCGCAGGTTCATCATGATCAGGCTCGCGATGCCGCCCGGTGCATACATCACCATCAGCAGGAACACGAGGCCGAGGTAGAGCAGCCAGGCCTTCGTGATCTCGGACAGCATCACGAACGCGACCACCATCAGCACCGCACCGATGATCGGCCCGAAGAAGAAGGTCGCGCCGCCGAGAAAGGTGAACAGCAGGTAGGCACCCGAGCGTGCCGCGCCCACCACCTCGGCGGTCGCGATCTCGAAATTCAGCGCATACATGCCGCCCGCCACCCCGGCGAAGAAGCCGGCGATGATGAACGAGATGTAGCGCACCCGCTGCGTGTTGTAGCCGATGAACTCGACCCGCTCCGGGTTGTCGCGCACCGCGTTGAGCATGCGGCCGAGCGGTGTGCGCGTGAACGCGTACATGCCGGCGGTGCAGACGATGGTGTAGATCGCGAGCAGGTAGTAGACCTGGATCTGCGGGCCGAAGCTGATGCCCATCACGGGCTTGCCGACGACGCGGTTGGCGCTGATGCCGGCCTCGCCGCCGAAGAACTCGGCCATCATCAGCGAGGCCGCGAACACCAGCTCGCTGATGCCCAGCGTGATCATCGCGAAGGTCGTGCCCGACTTCTTCGTCGTGACGAAGCCGAACAGCACCGCGAAGAACAGGCCTGCCACGCCGCCTACCAGCGGCAGCAGGCCGACAGGCATCGGGAACGACCCACCGCCGATCGCCTTCAGTGCGTGGATCGCCACGAACGAGCCGAGGCCCGAGTACACCGCGTGGCCGAAGCTGAGCATGCCGCCCTGCCCCAGCAACATGTTGAACGACAGGCAGGCGACGATTGCGATGCCCATCTGCGAGAGCATGGTGATCGCGAGGCTGCTGGTGAAGATCAATGGCGCGGCCAGCATCACGACGATGGCGATGCCCCAGATGATCAGATCGCGTGCGCCCATGGCGCCGTATTTCTTGGCGGAAGCATTCATCGCGTCAACCTTCCCGCGTGCCCATCAGACCCTTGGGCCTGAAGATCAGGATCAGCACCAGGAAAAGATACGGCAGGATCGGTGCGACCTGCGCGATCGTCAGCTTGAGCAGCGAGTAGTCGAGCGCGGCCGGGCTCAGCAAAACGCCCATCGAGGTGAGCGCGCCGGCCAGCGAGTAGTCGAGCGCGACCGCGAAGGTCTGGATCACGCCGATCAGGATCGACGCGACGAACGCACCGGCCAGCGAGCCCATGCCGCCGACCACGACGACGACGAAGATCACCGAGCCGACCGTCGCCGCCATCGAGGGCTCGGTCACGAAGGTGCTGCCGCCGATCACGCCGGCGAGACCCGCGAGACCCGCACCCGCGCCGAACACCATCATGAACACGCGCGGCACGTTGTGGCCGAGCGACTCGACCATCTCCGGGTGCGTCAATGCGCTCTGGATCACCAGGCCGACCCGAGTGCGCGTAAGCATCAGCCACAGCGCCACCAGCATGATCAGCGCGATGAACATCATGAACCCGCGCGTTGCCGGGAACGGCGAGCAGACGATGCGCACCGTCGTATCGGCCGCCGAGCACATTGCCGCCGGCGCGGCACCCCAGACCACGCGCAGGCCGTCGATCGACGAGTTGATCAGCGTGAACGCCGGGCCGCGCAAGACCTCGGGCGGCTGGAACTCGACCGCGGTGCGGCCCCAGATCAGCTGCACCAGTTCGAGCGCCACGTACGACAGCCCGAAGGTGATGAGCAACTCCGGCACATGGCCGAACTTGTGGACGCGGCGCAGGCAGTATTTCTCGAACGCCGCACCGAGCGCCGCGACCACGAGCGGCGCGATGAACAACCCGGGCCAGAAGCCGACCAGGCGGGTGATCGAGTAGGCGACGTAAGCGCCGACCATGTAGAAACTCGCGTGCGCAAAATTCAGCACGCCCATCATGCTGAAGATCAGGGTCAGCCCCGAACTCAGCATGAAAAGCAACAGCCCGTAGCTCAGGCCGTTGAGCATCGAAATCGTGAAGAACTCCATCGTGTGGCGATTCCCGCGGGGGCGTTCGGAAAGGAGAAGGGAAAGGAGTCAGGTCAGCAGCGGCAACCCACGACGGTGACGAACAGGGCCCGGCGGGTCATCCCGGCGGGCCCTGCAGAGAGCGGGAGCGTATCAGCCGCCGGAGGGGCGCGTCATCTGGCAGCTCGTCGGCGTGCTCGAAACGTAGGGCTCGTAGGTCGCGACCGGTGCCAATGTCATGCCGGTGTTCTCGGCCGAGTAGGGGTATTTCGCGTCGGTCTTCTGCCAGACGGTGATGTAGAGCGTCTGCTGCAGTTGGTGATCGGTCTTGCGCATTTCGACCTCGCCGCCGAACGCGCTCTTCAGCTTCATGCCTTCCATCGCGAACGCCACCTTGACCGGGTCGGTCGACTTCGCCTTGGCCATCGCATTGCCCAGGAACTCGAATTGCCGCACCACCGAGCCGGTGTAGAGGTCATCGTTGAACTTGTCCTTGAAGCCCTTCATGATCCCTGCCATCTCGCCACCCATGTTGTAGTGCGCGTACGAGACCTGGAAGACCTTGCCGGCGCCGGTCTGGCCGAGCGCCGAAGGCGTGCCGGTCACGCCGGTGTAGTAGGTGAAGAACTTGCCGTTGTAGCCGCCTTCGTTGGCTGCTTTCACGAGCAGGGCGAGGTCCGAGCCCCAGTTGCCCGTGATGACCGAGTCGGCGCCCGAGGCCTTGATCTTGGCGACGTAGGGTGCGAAGTCGCGCACCTGCGCGAGCGGGTGAAGGTCGTCGCCAACGATCTCGATGTCGGGGCGCTTGCGCTTCAGATCTTCCTTGGCGAACTTCGAGACCTGCTGGCCGTGCGAATAGTTCTGGCCGAGGATGAAGACCTTCTTGATGTCTTTCTGGTCTTTCATGAAGGTGGTGATCGCCTCCATCTTCATCGTCGTGTCCGCGTCGAAGCGGAAGTGCCAGAAGCTGCACTTGCTGTTGGTCAGGTCGGGGTCGACTGCGGCCTCGTTCAGGAACACGATCTCCTTGCCCGGGTTGCGCTCGTTGTGCTTGTTGATCGCGTCGATCAGCGGCACCGCCACCGACGAGCCGTTGCCCTGGATCACGTAGCGGATTCCCTGGTCGATCGCCGACTTGAGCGCGTTCAGGCTTTCGGTCGGAGAAAGCTTGTTGTCGACCGGCACGATCTCGAACTTCACGCCCGCCGGGTTGCTGGCGCTGAAGCGCTCGGCGAGGTACTGCTGGGTCTTGACCTGGTTGTTGCCGACCGGGCCCATCAGGCCGGTCAGCGGATCGATCCACATCAGCTTGACGACCTGGCCTGCAAGCGGCTTGGCCTGCGCCATCGCGACACCGGCGGAAACGACCAACGCGGCGCCCACACTCAGGGTCATCAGGTGGCGGGGCAGCGAACGGCTGGCAAACTTCATTGGGTATCTCCGGTGGGAATTTGAAACGCCCGCCAAGGTAACGGATGTGGCTTGCCTGGGGTTACAGGGACTACCCCAAAGCCATGTCGCCGCCGGGACAAGCGCACGCTTCGCACAGCGCTCCGCGACGGCGATGCAAGGCTGCTTGGCCTTGCGCTCGCGAAGGCCGCAGCCGCTGGCTAAACTCGACCGATGAACATGCCAGAAGCGCTCGCCGATCCTGCCGTGCAGCAGACCTGGCCGAATCGATTTCGCGAACTCGGTGAAGCCTTCTTCACCGACCTGCCCGCCGAGCCGCTGCCCGACCCGCACTGGGTCGCGACCAGCGACGATTGCGCCAGCCTGCTCGGCCTGCCGCCCGACTGGGCAACGCGCCCCGAGCTCGATGCACTCGATGTGTTCAGCGGCAACCGCGGCTGGCCCGGCATGCGGCCGCTGGCGAGCGTCTACAGCGGGCATCAGTTCGGCGTCTGGGCCGGCCAGCTCGGCGACGGCCGGGCGCTGTGGCTCGGCGAGATGGCGACACCGTCCGGCCCGATGGAGCTGCAGCTCAAGGGCGCGGGCCGCACGCCGTATTCGCGCATGGGCGATGGGCGCGCGGTGTTGCGCTCGTCGATCCGCGAGTTCCTCGGCTCGGAGGCGATGCATGCGCTGCGCATCCCGACCACGCGGGCGCTGTGCGTCACCGGCTCGGCACTGCCGGTGCGACGCGAGACGATCGAGACCGCGGCGGTCGTGACGCGCGTTGCGCCGAGCTTCATCCGCTTCGGTCATTTCGAGCACTTCGCGCACCATGACCTGCACGTCGAACTGCGCCGCCTGGCCGACTTCGTCATCGCGCATCACTACCCGATGTGTCGCGACGCGGCGAACCCGTATGTCGCGCTGCTCGAGAAGGTCACGCTGCACACGGCCGCGTTGATGGCCGACTGGCAATCCGTCGGCTTCTGCCACGGCGTGATGAACACCGACAACATGTCGGTACTGGGCCTGACGATCGACTACGGCCCCTTCGGCTTTCTCGACCAGTTCGACCCCGGCCACATCTGCAACCACTCCGACCACCAGGGCCGCTACGCGTGGGCACGCCAACCCAACGTCGGCTTCTGGAACCTGCACGCACTCGCGCAAGGCCTGATGCCCTTGATCGTCGACTCCGATCTGGCACTCGCCGCGCTCGAAACCTACAAGGCGGCGTTTGCCGATGCGTTGCTCGCGCGCTGGCGGGCCAAGCTGGGCCTGCAAGCGTGCGAGGCACAAGACCGCGAACTCGTCGACGACCTGCTTCGCCTGATGGCCACCGATCGCTGCGACTTCACGATCACGTTCCGCAGGATGAGCACCTTCCTGACCGCGCCGATCGCCGACAACGCGCGCATCCGCGACCTGTTCATCGACCGCACTGCGTTCGACGCCTGGGCGCTGCGCTACGGCGACCGGCTGCGTCGCGAATCGAATGACGACGCCGCGAGGGCCACGCGAATGAACCGCGCCAACCCGAAGTTCATCCTTCGCAATCACATGGCCGAAGTGGCGATCCGCGACGCGCAGGCCGGTGACTTCGACGAAACGCAGCGATTGCTGCGCGTTCTACAGCACCCTTTCGACGAGCAGGACGAGGCCACGAGCGCGCGCTATGCCGGCTTTCCACCCGAGTGGGCGCAATCGATCGAGGTTTCGTGCTCCTCGTGACCAGCCCGTGAGCGCTTGACGGCGGCCACGCTAGACTCCCGCCCCG
>Ga0209583_10000119_pt1 | contig 25639 bp, 59 predicted proteins | sample Str014_FD_187201 | JGI IMG/M metagenome (GOLD analysis project Ga0209583, IMG submission 187201) | Freshwater sediment microbial communities in response to fracking from Pennsylvania, USA - Straight Creek_MetaG_SC_2014 (SPAdes) (version 2) | ecosystem: Environmental > Aquatic > Freshwater >... | reverse complement strand
CACGTCATATGCCTCTGCCGTCCCGTCGCTCCACGCTTCGATGATCGGGTCAGCAACAAATCGCTGCACGCCATCAACAACACGTGTGTCCAGCTCGACCCCAGCAATTGTCGCCTTAATGATCCTACCTGCGCTCATTGTCATTGCATAAGCCTAGTCACTTTCGCACCCAGCGAACGAATGCTTCAAGAGCATAGTAGATTGCGTACGCAAGTGGCACAGCCGTCAACACGCTCAGTGCAATAATGGCGAGCATCACTTCGATACCTCCATCAAGCAACATTTGCAGCGAACCCAACTGCAAGAGCGATCACAACTAGCATCCCACCAACGATCCAGTAGAACATCCTGTCACCAGTGTGACGTACGTCGAATTTTTGGTTTGACACAAGCAACCTCTTTTTCACAAAATGATCTTGACATGCATCGTACAGTCACATGATAATTTTGACAACACCCACAGCAACCAGAAAGACAACAACCGCTCCCAACAGATCGAGAACAACCTCCTTGTAAGCAGCAGTCCAAGCGTACTTGTTGACCCAGTCGTATAGCAGATAGTCCTTGACTCCGTAGATCCACGCAGCATAGCCTTCCACAGAGAACATTGCCACAACAATAAGTGCCCCCACGTATGTTGTCCATAGTCGTCCCTCAACAGCTCGAACTGAGCCCTTAACTATCGTAAGTGAGCAACAAAACGTAGACAACAACCGACATTGGGGACACATTAACGCTCCCGCTGCTGCACAGTATAAAACAGTTGCACGTTCCACTGTAATTGACTGTGGTGCAAAGGGAGGTTATGGCAGGGGAAACTGCCCTATATTGTCCACTAGTAAACACGCAAGGCGGACGCCAAGAAATACTAGTAAAAACGGTATTGGGGACGACCTTTAAGGGTGGGAAGCAGGTAGAATTTGAGTCATATCCCGCAGGATCACGCGGGTTTTCACGACTTTTTGAAAGAAGTCAACAGTGTTTACTAGTGAACATGGTGATTTATTTCACTATTACTGCGATTCAAGCAATATTGTTGCTTTGGTCTATCACTGTATGGGACAATGACAGAGTGATGAGAACCGTGTAGGGTCAAAATCCGGGCACCGCAGAAACAGTGGGGGTGACATTGCATCACCCCCTAGGGAACTACAAAGTTAAACGACTCAACCACGGACGACTACGATGCTGTAGCTGTGTGTGGCTGCTACACGAGCCTCTGCGACAGTGTCACCATCGTTGTTGGTGAACGTGATCGTTGTCCACTTCTCATCTTACTGATCTTCCACCACGTACGACGCGGCAAAGATAAGTTGGCGAGAGGTAGCCTCACCGTTGATAACGAGTTCATAGTGTGTCATGAGCAAGATTCTTTCTCTGTGGGCGATTGTTAGGACAAAGTCTGTCCCTCACGTGCACACTAAGTGCCCATGATTGTTCGAATACCCTACCAAGTCGTCAGCACTCTTAGTGCACAGGGTGTTTCCACCCATGACCGCTATAGGTGGAAACACCCATTCGCTGCCCTGTTGACCTCCAAGAGAGCTTGCACTCCGCATGGTGACCGCGATGGCCTGTTGACCACAGCGATGCCCTGCTGATCAGTGAAGTCTGATTGCCCATTGTGACCAAAGTCAACAGGGCAGTGTGTGAATGACCAGCCTGACCAAATGTCAACAGGGCACTGGCTGTGCCCATGAACTACTGTTACTTGCTCGATCATCGTACCTGACCAGATCGTTTGGCATCACTGGGGGAAACACCCATAGACTGCCCGTATGTGGGCATATGGGATAATAGGAGGGGGACTTCGTGTCGCAGGCTGTAGAAATCGTTCACGCACCCTCGCCGACCATCCCGTCATCGTGACATCGAAAGCGTATCCGCAGTATCACGCAAGTTGGGGTTAAAATCAACGGGCAGCAAACTCGCCATGCAGTTCCTGCGCTGCGGAGAAGTATGCATCACCGGCCTCGGCTTCGGTCGCCCAGTATCCTAGGTGGACCTGCTTCCCATTCTTCTTGATGGATGCTACGTACGGCTTACTTTTGTTTGCATTGGGACGGTAGGTCACTCCCTTAATGCCCACTTTGTTCCGGGTCGAGGTGCCCCTGTTAGCGTTGTTCTGCCCGCGTGTCGCCGCCCGAAGGTTGTCGATGTCGTTATCGGTAATGTCTCTGTTGTCATGGTCCACAATGTGTGGTAAGTACCCATGATGCATCAGAAAGATGGCCCTGTGGGACAGTAGGCACACTGTCAGTCCCTCATGCACAGCAGACACCTGCAGGTAGCCATCTTTGTTGGGCGCTCCTACCGGCTTGCCGGAGTACCGTGAAAATAGTTGACCATCACGGTACTCCCATTTCATGTGGGCAATTGCATAGAGTTCGGAATCAGTTAGCATGTAAAGACTATACACTACCTCCGTGCAATGGGCAAGGGTGGTTACCCTCACTAAGAAGTAGTGAGGCACCCTCCGGGTCCACCCCGTCCGTGACTTCGAATCCTTATGGTGATTGTCCTACGTTTTTCGTTGGTAGGCATGGGTGGTTACCCCAATTGCAAAACGTTGTAGACGTGGGACAATTAAGGCTGAACAACTGAGGTGCTTATGAATCGCGAACAGTACGACACCCTCGCAGCTCCGTACAACGTCGAGCTGACGTCAACGATCGCCAAGGACCGCGTCCTGTGGGCGGCGTACATCACAGAGCGTGAGATCAAGCGGATGCGCTGCATCATTGCTCTCGGCCTGCATCCCGTGTACGATTCGTTCGACGACTTCTTGTGTGACTACTTTCCAGACTACAGCTGGAATCCAGTCAGCTTCCGCCAGGACATGGACACGATCCTGGGCAACGAGACATGGCTGATGCTAGCCCGCGAATTGAAGGCTGTGCGCGGCTACGACTTCGAAGAGCAGCTGCAGCTGGCTGTGATCCACAACGAAGCCGAGATGTGAGCGGTTGAGTGCTGATCTGGCCTTGGAAGTCCTTCAGGTAATGAAGTCACCGGGGTGTCAATGGCTCAGCATGTGCAACTGAACCCGTCCACTTGACCCTACCTCGTTTCGGCAGGACAATCGCTCGACAACAGCTTGGCTACTGCTGAGCTGGAACAGGCTCAATCGCTGCGCAACATGTTCAACGATTCGGAACTTGATGCAGCCAAACGTGGCGTTCACCACGGGTTCTGCCTGTGACCTGTTGATCTTTGACCCTGTTTGTGAGATACTGCCCTCACAGGTTCAAACAAGGAAACGCCATGGCCACCGTGCACCCGTACCACTACCAGCCGACCGAAGCTCAGAAGAAGGAGCTCGCGGTCGCCCTCGACAAGATCAGGGCGGCCCATGCCGCCCGGCGCAGCCAGAGTGCACGCGCCCAGCCGATCTTCGACATGTTAAGCGTTGTCGTTGCGGCAAGGCCGCTGGACAATCCCGTCATCGAAAGCCGCTACGGAGATCTGTGATGACACCTGCACTACTGCAAGCTCGGCTGGAAGCGAACTTCCCACCGACCGCCACCTGCTGGAGCCAAGCGACGGACGAGGTCCGTGACATGAGCCGCTTCTGTCGTGAGGCGTTGAGGCTCAGCGAGCTGCATGCGGTCAATTTTGGCGCGTGCAAGACGCCGGCCGAGTACAACCTGTTCGGCAACGCCGCGATCGTGCGACACTACACCAAGATGACGGAAAGTCAACGGGTGGAATTCCGCGATCACTTCAGCTTCCCGTTCCTGCGCGGTTGATCTTTGACCCCAACTGTTGTATAGTTGGCTTTCCAACAACGGAGAGATGACATGATCGACACGACCCAGCCGTACACTGTCAAAAAGACCGGCCTCGATGTGCTCACTCAGGGCGACACGCCGATGCACCTGTTCAAGTTCGGCCGGATCCTCCTGCTGCGCAAGAACCACTGCGTCGTGCTCGTCAGCGCTGGGCCGAAGGCGGGCAAGAAAATCGACTTGCCGCTCATGTTTCCCGCAACGGTCGACGGCGTGACCTACCACGTCAACGTGCCGGTGGCAATGGGTGGTGCCACCGGGGGCAAGAACTGCGCACCGCGTTCCAAGCTTGCTCCTGGTGTCGAGACGAAGATCACCATGTGCAAGCGGATCTTTGCGGAGATGCCTGGTGCCGACAAGACAGCAGTCGTTGCCCGTTTCATCTCGGAAGCGCAGTGCACGCCGGCCGGCGCGAACACCTACTACATCACGTGCGCCAAGACAACGGTGGTACAAGCCCCCGTTGCCTCGCAACCCAAGCTGCCGAAGTACGTGCTGGAGATCATGGCGGAGAAGTTCTCACCTGCTCAGGTGACCACGATCGATCAGCACTTCGACATGTACAGCAACGGGTTCAGCTTCAGCAACTCGTCGAAGGCCCAATTCTGGGCAGAAGGCCGTATGGTCCTCAGCTGCGTCAAGGGGTAAAATACCCAGGCGACTGACCAGAAATCGGTTGCCAAATCGCCAGTTTGGGTAGACAATATCCTTACTGTCAACCAACGGAGAGATCGAATGATCACTGTCACCGAACACGCCCTGACCAAGTTGAACATCAATCCGCTGTCGCCGCTCGGTGCCGTTCAGAACGTTCGTGAATTCATGTGCGATGGTGGCCTGGAAATGCAAGCAGGTCGTGGTGCCGGCTTGGTCAACGCTCTGCTTGGCACGAACATGCAGCTGGTCGACATCATCAACGTTGTCGATGACCGTCTGAAACTCGACTGCGAGCTGATGATCGCACAAGGTGTCACCGAGACGGTTGTCAAGAACGTTGGTCAACCGCTCGACGAGGCCGAAGTGCTTGCTCACGCAAAGGCCCGCGTCGCCTGCTTGATGTCTGCCCCGCAGCACCAGTGGATGTTCGCAAAGCCTGAGCCGACGGAAACGTCCGGCGAAATGCAGACGGTCGCTGCAGGGATTGAGTTGAAGGTCGCTGTCAAGGCAGATGGTGGGATAAAAAAAGGAGGAAAACAGCTCATTGCAGCTGAATTGTACAAACTCCACGTTCTCAACAGCGCCACACCTGTTGACAATCAGGGGATGATCAAAATCCTGATGAAGGAGTTGGGGATGTCCAAGGCGGGGGCAACCACGTACAACTACGATCTGAAGAAGAAATTCGGCGGGGTCATTGTACCAAAGGTGAAGAAATGACCAGTTGACCCTAAGTGCGTTCGGTGGGATACTGGACGCACTGGATTCAAGGAACCGACATGGAATTCGACCTGAAGCAAGACTACATGCGCTGGGACAAGACGGGCGCGCGACCCGGTGGCAGCGGGCTGCTGATCGAGCTGCCGACCGTCACGTGCGAGCGGATGGAGGAGCTGTTCGGCCGTGGCGCCGGGATGAAAATGCAGCGCAAGGAGAAGTACTCCAAGAATGTGATCATCCGCCTGAAGCCGTCGAATCAGGCGTATGCGCTGTACATGTCCTACGGGCACTGGCGGATCGGCTCATGCGGCACCGTGATCACGCGGATCGGCAGCCTGCTCGAGCAGCTCGACCCCGTCGAGTACAAGGGCCTGAACCTATTGCGTGAAGACATCGTGCTCGCAATTGCCGAGAAGGTCAACGCGGGTTGCACGGTCGGCGAGGCGTTCGACATCCTGACGGGGGTGGAATCGTGAAGTTTCACCTGCAGAACCAATGGTTCCACGGCAGCGAGTTCCTCCGGGCGTGCGCTGCCGTCCACGTCGAGCGCTGACGTTCCTACCAGGAACGTCAGCCCTGGCTTCCGCTGCGTGAAGTACATCCAGATCTACGTCAACCATCCGACCGATGGTGACTGGTACACGTTCTCGGTAGCCAAGCTACCGGCGAGTCGGATGCCGAAGCCTGCAAAGTGACCAGTTGACCATTACCCCAATTCGGGAGATAATGGTCTCACTGTACAACAATCGGTAGATGAAATGCAAGTCACAGCTGCAATCAAAGCCCAAGTGTTCTCCAAGCTCAAGCAGGGCATCGCGCTCGCCGAAGCCAAGTACGGCCGCAAGTTCGAGATGCCCCGTGTGGTCTACAACAAGCGCGGCACGACGGCCGGTACGGCATCGTACACGAAGTGGGAAATCGACCTGAACGCAGGTCTGATGATGCGCAACGTTGAGGACTTTCTCGAGCGCACCGTACCGCACGAGCTTGCGCACCTGATCACCGACCGCGTCTACCCGGAGAACCATGCGTTCGCTGGCTTCACGCGCACCCGCAACGGCGGCCTCAAGCGCGTCAAGCGTGATCTGCACGGCGAAGACTGGCAGTCTGTGTGCCGTGTACTCGGGATGACCGACATCACCCGCTGCCACAGCTACGACACGACCGAGACCAAGGTGGTCAAGAGCAACGGCCGCCAGATCGAATGGAAGTGCGGCTGCGGTCAAGTGCTCAAGCTGACCCCGATGAAGAGCGCACAGCTCGACGCGAATCCGAACGCTCTGTGGCACCGTGGCTGCCGAGGCCGTGCTCTGGTGCGCGTCACCGCGCTGCCCACGGTCAACTTACAGAAGTACGGTGCGGTTGCGCACCCCGCACTGCCCGCAACCAAGGTGCAGGTGTTCAAGCCGACCGGCGAAAGCAAGATCGACGTCTGCAAGAAGCTGTACCTCAACTTCAGCAGGTGCAGCCGCGCCGAAATCATTGCGAAGTTCGTGTCGGAAGCGGGCTGCACGCCGGCCGGCGCAGGCACGTATTTCGCAACATGCAAGAAGGCATACGGTTGACCAGTTGACCCTCTCTCAATAAGGGGGACATTCTCTACAGTTCCATTACCGTTCAAGGATATCAAACGTGTTCAACGACAAACAGCGTGGCGCCAAGCGTGATCCGCACCGTCGTCAAGTGCCTGGCCGCCCTGATGATCGCATACCCAAGCAGGCTGCCCACCACCGAAAAAGCCGGTTGGATCAGGTCCGTGTTCGCGAGCTGTCGGAGGGCTGATGAGCACGATCAACAAGGAAATCGCCGCCAAGATCATCAACGGCGTTGACTACGTCGATGAAACGCAGTACATCGTAACGTACAACAACCAGTTCAACGGTGGCCTGGAATACGCTACGATCGGCTGGTGCGAGTCGCCGATGCGGTATCACTACAGCTATGCCTGCCACAACGTACAGGTGGTTTGGAGCCATCCGAAGGCACCAGCTCATTCGTCAATCCCTGTTGACCCCACTGTATCAATCTGGTAAGATCACCAGATCAAATCAAGGAGCACACGTGCCGCATTACGTTCAGGGTTAACTGTGACAAGCGCCCGCCTAAAAGTCACCCTCGCCATACGGTAGAGGCAGTCCACGCCATCGCCGAGCGGCTCCGCCAAGAGGGAGCCAGCTTGCGAGGCCTCTAGGACTGATCCATTCAATTGACTTTTAGAGGAAATTCATGTCCAGAAACAACAAGACGGCGGCGCGGCTGAAGGCGGCGCGTGAGATGAGCGCACTGCACCTCAAGGGTGGTAAGGGTCCGAAGAAGACGGAAGCCAAGCACGGCAAGACCCGGGCGTGGTGGCAGAAGTTTCCCTCCTACGCAGCGTACATTGCTGGCGGCAAGAAGCCCAAGGGCGAGTGACCATGAGCATCATGTTCATCACGATCCTGGCGTGGGTCGGCCTGGTCGGTGGCACGGTCGTCACCAGTGCGGGGATCTGGTGTGCGATGAACGAAACAGAGCTGGACCGGTTGGTCGCAGCCGCCCGTGGCAAACGGATCACGTATCCGATCGCGCTGTCGGGTTCGATCATGCTCGTCAGTGGTGCGCTTCTCCTGGCAAAAGCGCTGTCTTGACAACGGGTGGAAGGGCGCACCGTCAACGAGATCTTCTACATTGAGGAGCGCTGAAGCGCCCAGTTGACCCTAACTGCGGTTTGGTAGATAATAGACCTTACCGCAACCAAGAGGACCTCCTCATGAACTTCTGGGACAACGATCACCCGCTCGCCGCCGACTACCAGCGTCTGTATGACGAGCTGGTGCCTTCGTCGGGCAACTGCGCCACAATGCAAGGCGAGATGATCCGGGCAGCCGGCAAGATCGGCTACGACTGGTACAACAACGGCTGGGGCTGCAACAACTGGTCTGGCGCTGTTGTCTTCCTCCGCAAGTTCAGCGACGAGTTCGCTCAGAAGCGAACGGAAGTGGAGAAGGCTGAGTTCCGCAAAGCTTTGTCAATTGCGCACGGCTACTCGCACGGTGAGCGCTGCAACATCGCTGACGAGAAGGCGGATGCTGTGGTGACCACGATCATCGCGTACGTTGTGCAAGGCGTGCTGGACAACAGCGCACCGGTCGCGAACACGCGTGACATGTACGACTTTAGCGAGACGCATGCTTGCTGGGAGGATGACAACGACGAGTGACCAGTTGACCAAGAACCAGTTTAAGGGTATACTTCTCTTACTGGTTCAACAGATCCAGCTTCCCTTCAATCTTCCATAGGAGTGCAACATGACCCAAGTTTCCCTGATCGCTTCCCTCGTCACCCCGCTGATCGGCCGCACCGTCATCTCGACGGACAAGCTCGGCACCGAGTCCCGCTTCACGATCGCCCGCCTGGCCGACAAGATTGGCACGCTCAAGAACGGCAGCAAGGGTGAGTACGTCGTGTTGACCAAGGACGGTGAAACCGGCGTGGTGATCAACCTGCACCCGAACACCGCCTTGAAATTGGCCAAGACGGCAAATGCCGACGGCTTCTCGCTCCTGATGGATCTGCACGGCCCCGTCTCGGCCGCAGAGTTGAGTGATGAAGAGAAGGCAGCCGTTCAAGCCGAACTGGCTGCCTCACAGAGCACCGTCGTCAAAGCAGCCACCGAAGTCAAGGCGCCGAGCAAGAAGTCGTTGACGGTCACGATGTTCACGTCGATGACGGCCGAAGGCAAGTCGCGCAAGGACATCATTTCTGCATTCAAGTCGCAGTTGGGCTTGAGCGCAGCTTGCTGCAACACCTATTACCAGAATATCAAGTCAGGTCTCTGGAGCTGAAAGAACAGGGACGATCGTCCCTGTTGACGGCCAGCACTCAACCAAGCGACGGAACTCTTCTAGGGTCCCGTCGCTTTTCAATTTGTTAGCACGCCAACTGATTACCCACACATTGCCCCTCGTATACCCACCTTGGCAATCAACACGGTCGACAGACGGGCTATTGTCACTCTGACGCGTACCTCCCTCGTTAGGGATTAAAGGAATCCCAAGAACCGGGCACGTATCCGGTATGATAATATCATCTATTGTGATGTTGCACTGAATACCCAAGGCGCGCGCCCGTGATTTCAGATTCAACAACAGTGAACGAGCGTAATTGTCCGTGCGCCATGCACGGTTGTTGGCAAGGATGCGCTCCTTATCGGTTGTGTAAGCTTTCCGCTTCGCAGCACGCTCACGTTCTTTGTGCGCCTCAGGCTCTTTCGCACGCCGCTCAGCCTGTTTCTGCAGTATAGCCGCACGATGCTTCTCATAATGAACCTTCCGTTGTGCTGCGAGCTTTTCTTTGTTTTGTTGGCGACGGGCACGTGCCTGTTCTTTCTGCTGTTCTGTCATAGCCTCGAACCTCCATGAAAAGTATTTATGATGGGCGAGCGAAGTTGACCAAAGCTGCGAATGAGGGTACAATAGCTTCACCGCAACCAACAGACAAACGATCATGAAACTGAAGCAACTGATCCTGCTGAGCGAATGCATCGATGGTCCGGCACCTGGTGAAGATGGCTTCGATGTGTACGGCCCGAAGCCCGATGTCGTGCTCGTTCTGGTTGACGACGACGAGCCTGTTCGTCACATGATCGCCTCGTTCTCCATCCAAGAGAACACCGAAGACGATTGCATGGCGCTGTGCATCGACCTTGCAGGGCAAGACGATGCTGTCAGTTACAACCTGAACGACGACGGCGATCTGCCCTTCGATTTGAACATCGAGATCTTCCGTCGGTCGCGCCAGTGACCAGTTGACCAAACTGCGGAATGAGGGGGACAATAGCTCTACCGCAACCAAGGAACCGACATGGACAGCATCCAGAGCATCATCAAGGCAGCCTGCAACGATCACGGCGACGTTGACTTCCGCAGCGACTACAGCGGGCGCGGCATGTACGGTAGCCGTTGCGTCGGCATCGTGGGCAGCTACAACGAGTGCCTGCGCGTGGTCGGCGCGATCATCCAGCAGCTCACACAGCAGCTGTTCGAGACGGCGATCGACTGCGATGATGGCTCGAAAGACGCTGTGTACGCGGAGAACGATACCGTGCAGGAGCTGATCGGCAAGCTGATGGCGTTCGACACTGACAGCATGGGGCGCAACAACCTCCTGTACTGGAAGGATATCGAGTCGCGCGCCGACGAGGCTGATGAATCCCTTACGGACGAGTGGATCGATCAACAGAGCGAGCAGACATTGCTCCTTTGGGTGCGTGAAAACAGCGAGTACTACACGGGTGACGACAGCGTTGAGAACCACGGCGATCTCGTGGCAACAGTCAAGTTGATGCGCGATCGGATCGCCGAAGACGTCAAGTGACCAGTTGACTGGGCGGTAGAGTTAGGGGACAATACTTTATCAACAACTGGGACGCAACCATGTTCGCACTCCTCGTCAACGACGGTGACACCACTTCTCTGAAGAGGGTGTTCAGCACTCGCGAAGCACTCGACCCCTTCATCACCTGCATTGTTGCCGACTGCGACTACCCCCCGGTAAACGGCTTCACAACTGGTGAACCGGTCAAGGACAGCAGCGACCATCGCAAGTCGTACATCCACGTGTTCGAAGAGAGCATGGAGGACTGGGTGCTGCTGTTCACGATCATCGAACTCGCCGTCGACATGCAGCTCGACATCGAGGTCTGACCAGTTGACCAAACTGCGGAATTGAGGGGACTTGTGTTTGGGAAGCAGGAGGGCAATGCAGCCTAGCGGGATAACAGCCCGGAGCTACTAGTAAACACACCGTGTGAGGGTACATCAAGGGCAATGTGATCGTGGTTAGCTACCGTGCCAACCGCATCAAGAACGACGCCACTATCACTGAACTGAAGCAAATCACTGCCTTCTACGAGGGCGTTATCGGTTGACCAAACTGGTGAATGAGGGGGACAATAGACTCATCGCAACCAAGGAACAATCATGACCGCAACCGCACTCGTGACCAAGGACAGCCTGAACCAGATGCTGATGCAAGCGGACAACGCCAAGCGCATCCACATCATCGGTCGAGCGCTGGTCGGTTTGTTCGAACGCCAGACGGCTGCTGAGCAGTCAAGCGATGTGACGACGAACGACAACGGGATCGGCTTCGCTTCTTCCGACGCACGGACGGGCTCACTGACCGCCAAGAGCTACATCGCACGCCAGAACCTCGTGCAGTGGCAGATCGACCAGTGGATGCGTCCTTCGCATGGCTATCCACGCATTTGCAAGTACGCTCGTCAACTGAACGAGATAGCTGTCGAGAAGCGTCAGCGGACACAAGCCGGTGCCCCTGCCCGACTGAAAGTGTTGCGGTACGAACTGGGGATGGTGCAGGACAGCGACGATGACAAGCTGATCGATCCGATTGCACGTCAAATCAAGCAACTCGATCAGCTGATTTCCACCCAGCAGTGACCAGTTGACTGGGCGGTAGAGTTAGGGGACAATAACTCTACCGCAGCCAAGGAACGATCATGAAACTGTTCAACGTCGATTCGAGCAACAAGTACATCTTTCGGATCCAAGAGATCAAGTCGATCGAAGATGCTGGTGATGACTTCACGACTCAAGACGAACTCAACGAGATGTTGGGCAACGCTAAGACGAATCAGTACTTCTCGTCGGTCACGATGCGGAAGGATCTGATCAGCAACGAACTGGCAGCATGGAAGGCGAAGTTGGTCAACGGTCGCAAGTCGATCGTTTGCACCGATTCCGACCTGATTGCTGCTCTGAAGGAATACAGCCCAAGGAGCATTTCGGACTACCTTTCTAGTTTGCGTATTTCGGATTACCTTCCTGGTTTGCGTCGTGTGGGTGACCGACTGTGCCTGCATGAAAAGGCAACAAAGGCGGTCACGTCGAAGTCTGACTTCTCGAAGTTGGTCAACGTTGTCCACCATACGGTCAACAAGATGGGCAAGTTTGTCTTCAAAATGTCCTACTGCAATCAGGACAAAGTCAACAGCATTGCTCTGTTCAAACGAATGTTTAAGTGGGAGGAACTGACATTTGGGGCAGAAGTGAGCGAAACGGACAAAGAGTTCATGAAGCAGATTTGGGACAATCCTGCATTGTTTGAGAAGGAAAACGACGATTGACCACTTGACCAACCCCTCGAATGAGGGGACAATAACCCACCGCAACACACTTAGGAGTCTTCAATGAACGCAGCCACTTTCCGCAATCTGGGTGCCACCTCTTTCGCCAAGGGCGAGAAGATGCCGCTCACTGCCGTCAAGTCGTGGCAGGAGAAGGCTTTCCTTGCTGGGTTCACCACCGCAGCCAAGGCAGCGCAGCTGGCGAACAAGTCGTACACACGCGAGCAGCGCAAGATGGATGCGATCGTCGCGCGTGGTGCGGCCAAGTTGCACACCCACCAAGTCGCCACCCTCAACACTTTGACGCGCAGCGAACGCCGGGCGTCGATGCAGTTCGTCAGCCACAACATCATCCGCGCCGTGCGGTAACAGGAAGCCAACCATGTTCAAGCTGTTGTTGAAAACGGTTGGAGCAGTGGCTGGCAGCGCAGTGGCCACTGTGTTCATCCTCGTGTGCTGGGCGTTCTACGAAGGCTTAACAGGCGTGTGGATCGCTTGTGGCATTCTGCTGGTCATCGCAGCGCTGGGAGCTCTCTTGGCGTGGGTATGCGGAGTGAAAATCCGCATACGTTCGGGCAGCTACGTGCGGTGGTTCACGCTCCATCGCAATTCATCCGCGCCTCGTTGACGTTTGGGCGAATGAGGGGATAATAATCTCACTGTAACTAGGGAAGCATCATGGCAGCACAGTTCAAGGAAGCAGATGCCTTTTATTCAAAAAAGGGCAACAAGTTCTTCATCGATCGTGAAGATGATGGCAATGAGATCTTCTCGCCTGGTGACGCGGTCACGTGGACGTACAACCTGAAAGAGTACCGAGGTGTCGTCAGCAACAGGGCAGTGGGCCGTGACGATGACATGTTCGAACTCGACGTGATTCCCTTCTGACGTACAAACGGAACGGCTTCTCTGGATCGTATCAACAGCTCACAAGAATATGTAATAGGCAACGTCCAGTGGGTGCACAAGGTGATCAATACCATGAAGCTCGATCACGATCAAAAAAGATTTTACCGTGTGGTGTGACCTTGTTGTCAAACCCAGTAAGAAAGGGGACAATAACCCTACCGTAACGAAGAGGTACAACGATGTCTAATTTGATTGACCGCGTCTCCCAACTGACTGCTCTTCTGAACACTGTCGGAGAGTTGTCGAACGACCCCTCCAACCCGATCATGACCGTCGACGGTGACACCGTGACTGTCAACAGTGTTCGGTTGAAGGAGATACAGGGCATCATCGGTGACATCCAGTATCTGTTCCCGTACGTTAACCGTTCCATCAAAGAGTCCAAGTCGAAGACGTGACCTGTTGATTGTCCTGCTTAGTTAGGGGACAATCTCTCATCAACTGGAGATCCACGTGGCGCAGAAGTATGTCGTGCAGTATGCTGACGAATCGTTCTACCGCAATCGGGGTAGAACGCCCCGTCATTGGATCCACAACGCAACCAAGATGTCGCTCGCTGCGGCAATGGCAATAGCCGAACAGACTGGTGGCAGTATTGTGCTCGCTTGACCTTTCCGGTGAATAAGGGGACAATAACCTCATGAGCGGATATGCAGGCGACTTCAACAGCGAGCACTCGTTGATCATCAACGAGAACGGCATCCGACGTTCCCAGAGCATGGTCGAAGGACCTGTGCTCGAGGAGTGCCAGGACTGTGGGGATGACATCAATCCTCTCCGTGTCGCTGCGATGAGGAAGATCGGCATGCGGTGCTTGTACTGCATCACGTGTCAGCCTGCGCACGACAAGGCGCACGGGATCAAGATGCTCGACCGAATCCTCTAGGAGATCAACATGGCAATTGACGATAGCAAGCACCGCGCCATCAAGGCGGAGATCGACGCAGCGCTCGAAGCGATCTGTGCCAAGCATGGAATGACGCGTCATTTCTCTGAGTGGATCGTTGGTGCGCGTGCGCTCCCCAGCTCGACGACCTCAATGCGCCCCGACGGCGTCAAGGATGGCGACGTATACGTCCACGTTGACGTCAAGATCAAGCGCTGGTGACCAGTTGACCAACCCCTCGAAAGAGGGGACAATACCCTATCAACAACGGAGATCAAGATGGCTGACAAGTTCGCAGTTCTGCTCGACATGATCGTGGACGCCGCTGCGTCGGGCAACGGGATGGGGTTCGAAGCCTGGCACTACGGCGAGTTCAAGGCAGCGATCGATCAAGCAGCGCTGTCCGATCAAGAAGCAACGCGATTCGTCGTCGATGTGTTGTTGCCCGCATGTTCGACCAGTGAAGGGTGGTTGATCTCCGAAGTTGCAAGCATCATCGATCTACTTGACGTCAAGGGCAATGTTGTCTTTGCGTTGATGAACCCGCTGTGACCAGTTGACCAAACTGCGGAATGAGGGGGACAATAGACACACCGCAACCAAGGAACAATCATGAAACTGTTCACGATGTACGTATACGACAGCAACTCCAAGGCACTGGCGGACCTGAAGCGATTCAGCGAGATGAACGCCAACGAGGATAGGCTGCTGTATCTCGTGGCCGTGGGTGGCTGGGAGATCCGGTCAGCACCAGTCGGCATCATCGAAGCGATTGCACTGAACGGCAAGGTGTTCAAGGCGGTTGACTGACCACACAAGTGAGGGTACAATAGACTCACCGCAACCAAGGAGCTGCTATGAACACGTTCACGCAAGAGCAAGTCGCCCAGTTCTACCAGGCCATCACCGCCCAAGACGAATCGTTCGTCATCATGATGGCGAAGGCTGCGATCAACAGTTCCGCCGACATCCAGTGCGACATGTGGGCTGACCGTGAATCCGGCACTGCCGTGCCGGATGAAAGTGACGTCCGCAACATGGCCGAGCAGTTCACGACCGACATGGTTGCCGATTTCATGACGTCGTTTGTCTCGAGCGTCAAGTCGATCGAATTCGACCTCCGCCTGCAGCTGAAACACCATGTGATGGCCACGTTCAAGTGAGTTGACGGGCATGGTGGGAAGGTTGTATACTCCCCTTCATGTCTAATCTCTCCACACCTCCGAAGATCCTCTCAACGATGATCTTCTCGCCCAAGCCGGATCAGCCGCTATTGGCATCCCAGTTGAAGGCGCTGCTGGACAATGTCCACAACGACTCGCCTATTCTGATCAAGATTGGTGAGCAATTTGTCCACGTCAAAGAATGGCGTCAGTGCTCCTTCGGGCCTGGACAACCGGTCGTTAAAGTGTTGGTACCTGTTGACTTCAACACGGTCACCAAGTAAGATGTCTACTTCTACAACTGCTGGAGTGTTGATGTTCAAGATCGAAATGCCCACCCGTGACATCCCGTCGGATTCGTCCAACCTCTCGCCTTCTCTCGCCGGCCTCGTTGCCCAGGTCCTGATGCCGCAGCAATACGGTCGCATCATGGCCGACACTGTGCTCAACCTCAACACCCAGTGCAAGTGCGCCGTGCGGCGCATCGAGAAGTGATCATGATCAGCCGCAACTTCCTCCTGATCGTTCTTGTTGCGTTGTTCACCGGCCTCGGCGCTGGTATCGGCCTTCTGTTCGGCCACCCGGCCATTGGCGCTGGTATCGGCTTCCTGCTCCCATGCGTCTGGATTCTGGTCGTATTCCTGTTCCACATGTTCTTCTTCGCCAGCTTGGGCAAGCTGGTTGGGCGCTTGCGCGAACGGAGATGACCAGTTGACAACACAGTCGATGAAGGGTACAATCTCTTCATCGACTGCTGAGAGAGCGCATAGCATACAGTGAATGCGCATCGGATGTTACGTCGCAAACACTACGGCGTTTGCGACGAATTCCAAGAGATCTTGGGCACTGGCCAAGTGCGCTCTCTCAGCAGTTTAATCACAGGAGCAGCAATGCAAACACGATTGATCCGCATCACTGAAGTCGACAAAACCGATTGGGGCTACGATGAGGCTTTGTACGCAAAGCTGCAAGCCGCATTCGAGTTGCACGCTCCTGTGACTGTAGTCGGCCGCGCAATGCGCCATGGCGGCGATCCCACGAATGACTACTACAACGTGCGATTGGCTGATGGGACTGAGTTACCTGTAGTCCATGGCTACCACCTCGAGGGCATCGAGAACTTCGAGACGCCGCCCGCCACACTGACGTGCCAGTACCTTGTCGAGCTCAAGGTCGCCAAGCACCTCGAAGGTGCGTACCTCGATCACGACATGATGGCTCTGGCAATCACGAACGCGCTTACCAACATGCTCGCGATCAGCGGGTTCGCTGGATACACAACCACCGTGGATGACAACAGTGTCCACTTCGAAACTGCCTTCTACGCAGGAGATTGAACATGCGCAATACCAACAAAGGCTTCACCCTCATCGAGCTGTTGATCGTGCTCTTCGGAGGCGCTGCCGTAGCGCTGATGATCACCGGTATCTGGATCGCAGTGCATTTCATCAGCAAGTGGTGGTAGCGTTGGGGGTATAAGTCCCCATTGATGCGCTGTTGTAGTTGGTAGACAATAGCCTCACAGCAACGAACAGAGGACTTCCCCATGGTCTACGTAGTCTTGGCCGCAGCATGGATCTTTGGTGCAGCACTCGTCGTCCTATTCAACTTCTGCGCTTCGTGCGTATCGAACGGTTGACATTTCACAGCGATGGGGGTACAATAACCTCATCGCAACCAAGGAGCCGCTATGAGCGACTACAATGACTGGGTGGATGAAGAGTTGGCGGGGATGGACAGCCCGACTGACTTCGACGAATACGAGATGAATCCGGACGACTGTGGTCCGGATGAGCAGCAGGAGTGGCACGACTTCGATCCTGACTGCTGAGCAAGACTGGGGCGCGGGAGATTGCCCGCGCAGTAGGAGGTGGCGACGCTGGGGGCCTGCCTACACCAATTTCGGATCTCTGGGTACAAGGCCCAGCATCTACTCGAAAGGTGGATGAGCCTCAAGAGGAAGCTAGATCCTTCTTTCTTTGCTTGTCCTCAACCCGATTGTAGGGTAAGATCAGGCATCAATCAACGGAGCCACCATGAGCCCTCTTGCATACGCCCTCCTGTGCTGCATCGTCCCTTTCGCTCTGATGGGTGCGGCGATCATTGCGGCTGGGGAGTGGTGATGGACTTCCTCGCCCGCCCCACCAAGGTCCCTGAAGTCAAGCGCTGGGAGATCGCGCTCGCCCGCTTCAAGGACATGGACTTCCACCTCACGCCAGTGAGGTGGAAGTCCGCGCCTGGGCCGACAAGTATACCGAGCTGACGATCGAGATGTCGCGCTTGATGGCGCAGCGCGGGATCAAGGGAAGCCTGGTGGAGCAGTTCAACGAGGTCCTCCGCTTGCTCGACACGCATGTGGTGGCAGCATGATGTTCACACTACGCCCGATCATCTTCATTGTCGCCGACGAGATCGCCTCAGTGAGGCGATTCGCCGTCACGGCGTGCCGTGATGGCAAGGAGGAAGCCCTAGCGTTTGCCACCCGATGCATCCGCATCTACTTGGCTGCGATCAGGGTGGGACGCAAGAACCGCAACCTGGCGTCCCTCAAGGCTGCATACAGCTTCCGCCACACAGTGCGCACGATTGAGGCTTGACCTCAATCACATTGTATGTGATAGTGGACGCATCAACCAACGGGAGCTTCGAATGGACTCGTACACGGTGCTGCTGGAGATGATCGCTGGAGGGAAGCCGGACGCTGAAGTGGCGATGGCGACGGGCTGGCCGGAGGATGCGGTCGCAACGCTCCGTGAGGAGCTCGAGTACAACAAGCAGGGGCTCGCAGTATGAACGACAAGCAATGCATCCGTTGTGGCCAGGCAGGCCACCGCAGCCACGCCTGCAAGCAACCGACCGGGCTGTTCACGAGGCTGCTCAAGTGAAACCGTACGATCTCGGAGACGAGGCTGGCCGCAAGGCGCTGTTGATGGCGGAGATGGGACGCAATCCTTTCTCCCATGACAACCCCGATCGCAGCTTGTGGCTGAACGGGTTCGTCTGGGGCTTTACTGCCATCAATGGCAAGGCCGGCCCGTTCCTGTCGGTGTTGACGTTCAGATCAAGTCAGGGTACAGTTGCGTCATCGTAACTGAGGGCTAAGCAATGACCGCACACGAACTCGCACGCAAGCCAATGACCGCACACGAACTCGCACGCAAGCTGCTCGCTGGTGGTGACTACACAGTCGTCACCGGTAGCGCTTCGTCCGGCCTTGCATTCAGCCTGACGGGCGTGAAGTCCGAGAACGCGCTCGGTGGTTCCAGTCCCGTCATGGTTCCTGTCGTCACTCTGTTCTTCGATCATTGGGATAAGTTCGAGACGTTCGCAGGTCGGCTGATCATGAAGAAGGATCTATCTGCCACTCCTGAGCTGTTGCTGGACGCCGTCGAAGGAGACGACTTCCGTCTGGATGGTCACACGTTCATCGTCGAGGGCCATCCAGATGGCATCTTCCTGACGAGTACGGCGCACAAGCCTGTGCGGAGCGGCACGGAGTATACGTACATCCACTTACGCACTGCTGCGCAAGGGGATGCGGTGATGAGCCGTCAAGCGATGGTTGACATGATCCGTACTCGCCATTACGAAATCTCATGAAAGTCGTCTTCATCGCAATCCCAACAAAGGGCACCGTCACTGACGGCAAGCTGAACGAGTCGTTCCTCAAGGACTTCGCAGCGCTGCACACAAACTTCCCCGACGTTGCGTTCATTGCACCGATGGTGCAGGACTACCAGTTGCTCGGGCACATGAAAGTTGAGGCGACGTACGAAGTATGGGGCCGTCGTTGCGAGGCAGTGCTCGCCAAGTGCGACGAAATGTGGGTGATGTGCTACGATGGGTGGTGCGCCCCCGTAACGGAGATGAACGCCGCCAACACGAGCGTCGGTGTATACGGTGAGATCTGCACTGCCTTGACGCTTGGTGTGCCGGTTGACTTCATCCCCCACCCGCCGGTTCAACGGACCAACTTCCCATTCGACTACCTCATACCATGATCGCAGTCCATACTGATCGTGAGATGTTTTGGCTGAAGGTCAGCCTCGTGGCCGGGTGCTTTGTGTCAGGTATCCTCCTCGCCTTGCTCATCATGCAGCAGCGGGGGTACGAGCACAGGCAGCGCGCACGCGACAAGTGCACAGATACCGTCAGGGCGACGAACGGAACGCAAGCTGAATTGGAGAAGTGCTTTCCCCACGTCGTTGACCGTTCACGTTGATTAGGTTATAGTCGCTTCACCATGAGCACACCCAACATCTTCCCGCTGCACTCCGACATATACGGATGGGCGCAGCGTGACTCACTCGCCCGCCGACTATGGCAACGGCTTCGCCTGACGCTGGCTCCGGACCTTGTCTGGTACGGGGTGGCGATCAAGATCAAGAGCGAGCGGCTGCTGACTCTGTACGTGTACGACATGGACGATTCAGTTGCAGGTGGGATTGGTGATCAGATATTCGAGGCAGACATCAACCGCGACATGATGACGAGTGATGAGTGCGCGATGATGGACGCACTGATCATCGTCGGGATGAACGCGCACGCTGAGTCGGAGTACGACAAGCGGCAGAAGCGGGACCGTGCAATCGCAATCGACCTGCTCCGTCGAGAGTTGTTCGGCATCTGAACAAGGAGCAGCACGTCGCATACGGGACGGATGGTGACGACGAGCACCTGGCGTACCGACTCAGCCTGCCGTTCAACTACTTCAAGAAGGCACTCGCAGCATGATGAAATTTAACCCAACGCAGCTGGAGAGCACGGACGGGGTGTACAACTACCGTCTGTTGCTCATGCACGGTACGGAACTGTGGAGCGCCCTTCGCTGGCCGGTCGGCTATGCACAGATCCCTCCTCTCACCGACGTGTTGACGTCCGGTCGTGAGTGGTCGCCTATCGTCAAGCAGGCTTTGCTTGACGATGAAGTGATGTACGAGCGCCTGGACTATCTCACAACCGTCCTCAGGACGGGGAAGGTGCCAGCATGAACGGCAAGATGGCATGGCGGAAGGAGTCGATCGGGCTCGAAGCGTGGCAGGCAAAGTGCAGGGCAAGTTCGCACGTCCGGCCTGGCGACGTCGTGTCGTTCACCGTCGGCGTCGGCGTGATCAACTGCGTGATTAAGGACACCGCTGTATTCCTCGGAGCGTACTTCGCTAACGCGTCCGAGCGTGACGGGATCGTTGCAGGCGCTGGGTGGTGCCATGAGTGAGTACCCTACCGGGATCGTGACCGGCCCATGCATCTGCGGAAGCTGGCCTGGTGGTGAGTGCCTCAAGTGTCCTAAGACCAAAGGCCTTGACCATTGCTCTGTCTGCAAAGGTGCACGAGGTGGCGTCCGTGGCAACGAGAATGTCATTGCCGGGATAGTGATGTGCGACTACTGTCATTCAGACACTCTTGTTGCTGACCCCAACTGAGCATCGTACAATCGAGCTCGATTGTCAGGGTGGTGGAACGGTAGACACAGCGGGCTTAAAACCCGCCGCTTCGGAAGGGGCATATGGGTTCGAATCCCATTCCTGATACCAACTGAGCAACCCACCACAACCAAATATGATCTACGAAACGTCATTTCATCAGCCAACAAAGGAGCAGGTCAGATTGATCAAACTCAACTCTGATGATTCGTTCTGTATGAATGTCGATGCTGATTTCAACCCCCCAGCGATTGCTGGGTTCACCTTCTGCCGGCATGAGATGACAGGGCTGGCAATGAAGTGTGTTGAACCGCATGAAGATCCGTGGGTTGGTAGTCATGAAGAAGGAGACACAGGCAACGGACCGCCTGGTAGGCGCGCAGCCTTCTGGCTGATTGCTACGCAGAGGTATCATGATCCAATTCTGCAAGTTGGCACAATGAGTGCACGGATGAAATCTGGCACTCTTGTCATATTTGATGACAGGATTCTACATAGCGTAATTAGCATGAAGAAATGGTGGGGTCTTGCTTACCAGCTTCGACCTGTTGCCTGACCCCCTGTAGTGACTGTATAGTTAACCTGGAATAGAAAAGTTTTAACTCAACCCCGATTGGAGAAGTGAACATGAGCAGAAATCAAAATGACCCGACCCGCAGCGACTTCATGACTGTGATGAAGTGGGGCCTGTTTGTGCTGGCGGCAGGCTTCTTGCTGTTTGGTGCACTGCATGTGCTCGGCGTGATCGGCACCGCTGCCACAGCGCCTGGCCGGGTGGTCAACAAAACGCTTGGGACGGACAACATCATCTCGTCCTACGAGTGGTTCTACGACACGAACGCGCAGTTCGACTCGCGCCGCGGCCAGATCAAAGCACACATCACTCTCACAAAGGCTGAGCAAGATCCAAAAGAGCGGTCTCGTCTGAACATCGAACTCTCCGCTATGCGGCAGTCGTGTCGCGACATGGCCACCAAGTACAACGCGAACTCGGAGAAGGCGAACAAGTCGATCTTCAAGTCCCGCGGCCTTCCTGAAACCCTGCAACTCAACGAATGTGAGATTTGAACCATGCGCTCCCTTTACCTCATCGCCATCGCCTGTGCACTGCCGTTGCTCACCGCCTGCCCTGAAGCGGAACGGCAGACAAAGAACGTGCAAGCAGAGAAGGCTAAAGCCGCTGCAAACTCGATCCAGTTCACCGAAAACGCCGAGATTGACAACATCAAGAAACGGTTGGAGCTGACTGCAAACCCAGGCTTGCTTGGCTTCGTAGTGCTGCTGAACGAGACCGGACAGCCTGTGATGTACACAGGTGTGGCAGGCAAGATCACCAGCGGCGGCAAGCGCCTGACAAAGCCCGACCGCTCGACCGCGGAAGGCTCTGGTCCAAACAACGTGGTTATGCAAGCACCTTCCGACGAGGGGACGTTTGGCCACAGCGGCGAGTACATTTTCTTCTGGACGCCAGCTGGCCAGTACATCCAGTGGAACGGCAAGTACCTGTACTCGGACAAGCCCTTCCGCCTTTCCGTTGAGCCGCTGCTCGTTGCGGCTGTCCCGGCAAAGGGGGTCGTGACATGAGCTGGCTCGTTGGCCGCTCCAGTCATGCTCATGGCTTGAGCGAACCCAGCTACCGATTGATCGGTGGTCACTATACGACGGAAGCTGCAACCGAAGAAGCCAAGATTGCTGGAGCAGAGCGGTCTGTGGTACACGCCCAACAGTGGTTGGACACACTCCCTAATGAACAGAAGGAACCGAAATGACAACAACCGTGATGATTGCCACGCAGGGCAACAAAGAAGTGAGCATCGAGACGCCGACGGGTCGCGCAGTCCTGCCTCCCGGCCGGTGGTTCTCTTTGACCATCCACGGCGACCAGGCCTTGACGATCAAAGAGACGGGTGAGTTTGTCGATCCTGGCCCTGGCGTGCGGTTCGAAGATGCCCCAAAGATTGAACAGACAGAGGTAGCCACAGCTGCTGAAGCTCAGCGCTCACAGGAGATTGCAACATTGAAGGGGACTCTGCAGACGTTGCTCTTGCGCGTCAAATACAAAATTCCGTTTGAATTGGTGCCTGAGGTGGAAGAATACGGCGATGCATTGCTTCTTGGTCTCAAGAACCTGCGCTGACTAAGCATGAAAACCAAGATTGTGGAACACATTGCCAGTAACGCACGCCATGCGCTGGATGAAGTGGAGCGAGAAGTGGTGAACCTGCTGGACACGAACCCAAGCGTGTTTTCTAACGCGTGCGGATGTGCGGGCCTGGATATGGCCGTTCTGCGTGAGAAGCTGAAGACAGCGCAAGACCTGATTGACTTGCTGTTGTAATGTTTGCAAGGGGAATTCAACCTGGGTATTCACCTAAGCAGGAAGGAATGATACGTTGACTCTCCAATAAGGTCAAGCCATAATAGTGGATTCAACAACACGTGGAGAGTAATCAATGAAGCGTCTATTCCAAGTCGGTGACCAGTTCTTCGACAGCAAGGTCGATGCCAAGGCCGCGCGCGGTGCCTACACTGCTCCCAAGGCAGATGAGAAGATCGGCAAGTTCGAGCGTTACGTGGCCAAGGGCCCGGACCATGTCCACTTCGGCCGGTACGATGAAACGCCGAATGCGAACGCCGGCACCCGGATCCGTCGCAAGAACGCTGCTGAGCTGGCCGCTCTCCAAGCTACGGACTGATACAATGCTCAGGCTGTACGCATTGTTGACCTTCCTGATTGTCTTGACCGCTGCCCTGGCGCTGATGTCGTGAACACGCGGGAAGGAGCACAGTCTCCGGCTAAGTATCGGGCCGCGGTCCGGGACAAGCACATGACTGTCAAGCCAACGGTCCGGGGTGACTACAACATCTGGGTCCGGTGGTGCTTCAGTGCGATGCCGTTGTACCGCTCGTTCAACGGAACGGACTGGGTGCGGGGTGGTGAACATGGTGGCGTTGAAGTGATCAACTACACGGACGATGACGAAGTGTTCTGGATCGACTATCCATACCCGTACGGCTCGGAGAACCCGGAAGTACTGCTTCCCGAAGACCTGCCGCTGAAGATGGACCTCATGTCCCGTCTGGAGCGGTTCAAGAAGGACAAGACAACATGATCAAGATCGAAATGACTATTACGACCGTATACAGGCCAGAAACTGAAGAGCGTCTACGCGCTCGGGTGTGCAGTGACCTTAACGGTCTGGTTTGGGACGCTGCTGACACAGTTGTGATCAATTCAGGCCGTACAGGTCCTGTGTCGAAGCAATCATTAGACGTGTCGATCTCTAGCCAGATCGTTCCGGGAAACAAGAGAGCAATCAAGAAGGACAAGACAACATGATCTGCACTGCACCAACGATCCCTCCATGCACGAACGAAGCAACGTTCGCCTTGCTGAATGCTCAGTCACGCTCGCACCTCGGGTGCAACTGCGACGCACACCTGGCTCCCTTGCTTGTGGCAAAGAAAGGTACGCAGCCTGACTATGCGACAGGGCCGCTGCCAGCACAAGAGGCGAACCCAGCATGATCAATCGAGACACTGTCGTCGCGGCCTTGCAAGCGCATCCGTTTGCTACGCACGGTGTTGAGCTGACGTTCGGCACAATGGAAGGCAACACGATGCAGTGGCCTTGGCCGACGCCGGGCCCTACCGAACGCCTGATGGCTGGCTCGCGCAAGATTGGCAACGACATGATTGCTGCGGTGATTGAAGAAGTCCAGAGCGATCTCGACGCACTGCATCGTAAGCATCCGCAGATCAAGCGGTACGGGATCTGGTACCACCAGGCACCCGTGGCGGGAAGCCCCAGCATCATCCGGTATGCAAAGGCAGTAGCATGAGCAAGAAGAAAAAGCCAGCGCCGGAGGTGAAGGCGTGAACGGGTTCATCTCTCGCAACGACCCTTCGTTGATCATTGTCCTTGATTGGGCTGAGTTTGTCTCGTGGGCTGAGGACGGAGGCTACGACGAGTCGTACTTTGACGTCAACCATGAGAAGTGCTTAGCCCTTCAACAGATGTACCTCGAGGAGGTCGCATGACACTAAAGCGTTGCCCTTTCTGTGGATGTGCACCAGAGCTAGAAGACGGCCGTACGATATGGGTGGTACGTTGTCAGTGTGGGGCTTGTGTCCTGGGCGAACGTGCATCTGAACCTAATATCCCACTTCCTACGGCATATTGGCAGCGGTTCAAACAAACAGCAGTTGACGCTTGGAACAAGCGCGCACCCACAGAAGGTCGCCTCGAAGGTCTCCACCTGGCGCAGGACATGTTCATCGTTAGCTCCGTCAGTCACAAGCTACAGGGTGAAGTCATCGAGACAGTTCAAGAAGAGAGCCTGCTATGATCAAAAAAGTTTACCCCCCAGTACGGAAGGACTTAAGTATCCCACACCCGTTCTTCATGATTTGGCCCCGTAAGTTTGGTAATGATGAAGGACAAACATACTGGGTATGGCTGCAGGCGGTCATGCGTAGTGAGGTGTACCGGAATGGCCAGTGCGGCTGGCTGTATGAAGTTGACTTGATTGAGGATGTCGAAGAGGAGTCCAAATGAATCCTTGGATTGATTGTTTGTGGGCAACGCATGAAGCTCAGGACTCTCATGTCCCGTTCACGCTATGGCGTGCGTACGAGCACGTCGGCGGTGAGTATTTCTGAAAGGAACACCATGATCGATATTGACTCCTTGGCCAAAGTCTTGTGCATTATTGATGGTCAAGATCCAGCTACGACCCACAACGGATACGACAAGACATGGAAGCTGTATGTCTCGCAAGCGTGCCGAACAGCCAATCTGTACAATATACTTTACCCTAATACAGATGAAGAGAAGCTGAGAAAGTTTGTCAATACTTGACCAATTAAAAATGTTGTCAATTGATCAAAGTTGATGTGACAATTACTTCACCTTAGATCAATTGATCCGTCCAGAGGAGAACTTGAAATGACAACCCGTACAGCAC
>Ga0209583_10000118_pt1 | contig 25694 bp, 25 predicted proteins | sample Str014_FD_187201 | JGI IMG/M metagenome (GOLD analysis project Ga0209583, IMG submission 187201) | Freshwater sediment microbial communities in response to fracking from Pennsylvania, USA - Straight Creek_MetaG_SC_2014 (SPAdes) (version 2) | ecosystem: Environmental > Aquatic > Freshwater >... | reverse complement strand
GGTATTCACTACGTCCGAAGCAAAACTCCCCGACGCAACAAACACTCCGGCCAGCGAAAGAGCAGAGAAGGAAAATTGCCAAACCGAAATTCTTTCATCGAGCAACGCCCAGGCGGCGAGCATAGTGGCAACCGCTTCCAGTGACCAAATTGTGGAGGAGACGGAGGCTCCTACATATGAGAGGCCGACAATGCCGAGGGAGTTGGAAAGCCCAGGATGCAGAACGCCAAGCAGCCATCCAAGAAGTGTGTTCTGGTCCAATTCTACGTATTGAAACTTGATGATTACCAGAACCCAGGTTGCCAAAAGGCAGCAACTGAGTTGGAACAGAATGATCGGCATTGGTGATGACTGGATCAAAAGGTATTTGCCAAGGACCTCTGTCATTCCCCAGAGGCCGGCAGCCGAAATTGCCATGATGACAGCGAGCAACTTCGATCTATCGGGCGATGGACTGCCTTTAACCCGACTGGTCACTTGTTCAATCCTTGTGAAAAGTGGTCATACACAACTCAACGAACAGCAAACTGATGGCGCGTCGCTGACGGAGTTGCAATTGGGAAAGCCGGGCAGAACCGGGCAGAGAAAAGACGCTCCTGATACAGACGGCACGATCACCTCCTGCGTGCGCAACCGGACGCAGTAAGAACAAGTCAAATTCAAAACCGGAACACGTCAGGCACATAACCTGAAGCTCGTCAGTTCAAATCTGGATCCCGCAACTAAATTAAAGCTCGTTGTTTCAATGAGATGGCGGGCTTTTCTATTTTGGCGATGAGCGCGAAAATGCGATTTGGATTATGCCTGGGTTTCACTTGAAAAAGAATTTGCGGGATATCCACAGAATAGTCGACGTGGTGATGTCTGAATTGATCGTGTTGTATCGTCTTTGAATGCACCGGAAGATCTGATCAGGCATACAGCCCAAGTTTGGAGGAGCCGTTCGGGTCTTCACGTCAGAAATCAACTGAAAAACGGCTTAAGTTCATTCTACGAAGTTGCCTGAACCGATTTGGTTGCGTGCATGCAGAGGAGGGCTTGGGCACATCTTCGCCCTCTCGCTACAAATCACTTTTATGGCCCATTCCCAATGGCCTAGTAACACGCGCATTCGCGCGTTCTGTAGCGAAGCAAACACCGCTTCAGCTGGCGAGCGCTTCCTAAACGCGAACCCGTCAGACGCAAAGACCCACAAGACCAGAGACGACGCAAGGCAAGCCGTATTCGACTACATCGAGATGTTCTATAATCTGCAACGCAAGCACCCCAAGAACGGGATGCTGTCGCCAGTTGACTTTGAGATACAACAAAAACTGAACCCGCAGAGTGTCTGGGAACCTCGGGACTATTCAAGCGTGGCATAAATGGTGATAGGCTCATCGAAGTCATTCGACAGTGGAAATGATCTGATCCTCATATACGAACTGTTGGAACTAGCTCCGACCCGATACTTCCCTTAGTCTGAGGTCAAGCTCCTCTGAGTATCGCCGCAAGGTGTGGCTTTCCGTTAGGAGTCCCAGTACCTTGCGTGTATTTGGCCCATCAACAACCGCCAGCGCTTCACTCTCTGTCTGTTCAAAAAACGTTGTCGCCTCGAGGATATTCATTCGCGGCAAAAGAAAGTCCGATTGGTGGCGTAGCATGCCTTGCAGCGGAGCGCTCTGGTCAACCTCCTCGATTGCTGCCGTATGTGCTTCCGGCACCAGAATGATTCCGACATAACGGTTGGCATCATCAACGATGATGACTCGTTGTGCCGAGCCCAGTGGAAATTCACGCCGAAATGCGGCAAGACTTGCGTCACTGCCTATCGTCTTCACATCGTGCCGCATTAGCTTCTCAACCGTCAAATCACGAACCCACCCAACGTCATGGGCGCCGCGTATGTTTTCCCCACGCAAATGAAATCGCCAAATCGCAAAGGAGTAGCCAAACAATTTGCGAACTGTGACGGATGAGGCAATCACGGCGGCCAGAACGAGGGTGGTGATTGTGAAATCTCCAGTCAGTTCCAAAGCGAGAAATGTCGTGGTGAGCGGGCCGCCAACAATTGCAACCGCCAACGAACTCATGCCTATAATCGCATAGACTGCAGGGGTCAGCGTTGCGGTATGAAGTAGCGCTGGCGCAAAAATTGCGAAGAGTTTGCCCGCCAATGACCCCAAAAACAGGGACGCAAAAAATAGACCACCTCTAAATCCCAGGCCGATAGAAAGAATAGAGGCCAAGGATTTGAGCACCAAGAGTGCAAGAAGCGAAAGTGCTGTCGATGTTGTCGCAAGATTCAAGTGAAAGGCGCCATGACCTGCCGAAAGCACTTGAGGCGAGACCAAAGCCAGCAAACCGACCGCAAGTCCGCCGATGACCGGCTGTATGGCACCGGGGAGTTTGATCTTCGCCGCAAACCGTTCCACAAGGACGACAGCGTGCATAATTAGAATTCCGATACCGGAGCAGATGGTCCCCAGCAGAATGGCCAGGAAATAATCCGCATTTGTCACCTTCCCGAAATCTGCCAGTTCCAAGATTGAAGAACTGCCGACAAGAAGTTGAGAAGCAAATGTTCCGCAGAGGGCAGCCACTACGACCGGTGCGAGCGTAGCAATGGAATAGGTGCCAATGATTAATTCAAAAGCGTAGAATGCGCCGGTGAGGGGGGCACCGAAGGCGGTTGCAATTGCCGCTGCCGCGCCGCAACCAACGAGGGTACGGAGATCACTCCGCCGCATCTTAAGTGCGAGCCCGATGCGCGAGGCAATTCCAGAAGAAAGCTGGGTATAGCCAGCTTCTAGTCCCACCGATGCCCCAAATCCATTTGAGATCAAGTTATGGAAAGCCACACGAAGACTCTCACGGAGGGACATTCGTCCTCCATACAATGCATTTGCTTCAATGGGGTCGACGGCTCGCCGGTGAAGTGCGCGGCTTCCGGCGAGCAATAAAAGGCCCAAGATAAGGCCACCACTGACTGGTCCGAGGAGTAGCTTGAACCAGCTGATATCCCCAACAGTGCTTAGCCACTGGCCCTTCGCTAGCCCAAACACGCTTTGGTGAAGCAGCTGCGCGGCACGACCCATGCCCGTTACAGCCACACCCGAAATCGCTCCCACCAATGCCGCTGTTCCTAGAAGCCCGAGCTCGTTCGAACGCAGCAGGTGGCGCAAGGCACTTGGCGCAAGGAAATGAGATACTTCAATCAAGTGGCGGCGGAGATCGAGTTGCCCAAACATGGCAATCCTTCATACGGATGTTTTGCTTTTCACGTCAAGGCACCGGCTAGATAATGGTGCCAGCCTTTTAGCAAGTGGAATTGTGGTCGGGTTATGCAAGTACCGCATAAGCGGCAACCATCAAGCCAATCAAAATCATCGGACTTGAAAGGAACATCCCCATGGTCCAGTCGCTTGCAACAAAGCCGAGTTGAGGATCTGGCTCCCGGAAAAACTCAACCAAGATGCGGGCCATTCCGTAAAGGGTCAAAAAAACACCCCCTGTCAGACCGGGAAATCGAAGACTGCGGCCCGTAAAAATCAATATCCGCAAGACAATGAAAAGCAGGGCCCCCTCCAAAATGGCTTCGTAGATTTGGCTGGGGTGACGGGGCAATGGCCCACCATCAGGAAATACAATGGCCCAGGGTACGTTGGAATTGCGGCCAAACAATTCGCCATTGATAAAATTGGCTATCCGTCCGAAGAAAAGGCCAATGGGAGCCGCGCTAGAGACAACGTCCAAGAGTGACAATATTGCGATATGTCGTTTGATGGCAAATATTGCGATGGCGACTATCGCTCCGATCATGCCGCCATGGAAGGACATGCCGCCGTCCCAAAGGCGAAAGAACCCCACCGGATCGCCAAGAAAATGATCCGGCATATAAAAAGTTGCATAGCCAGTCCGACCACCGACTATTATGCCAATCATGACCCATGAAGGAAGGCTGTCGATATCTGCAAGCGCGATGCGATTGCTGCTGCCGCCCCAAAGCAAGTCGTTAGTGACCAATTTTCTGATGTAGAGCCATCCGAAAACGACGCCAGCCAAATAAGCGATGCCATACCAGCGGACAGCCAGTGGACCCAGGTGAAAAGCTACCGGGTCGATTTGAGGAAAATCCATAAGTCGAAACAATCCAAACTATGAGGTGGTATGGGTCAAGATGTCGATGCCCAGTTACGCGGCGCAGACTTATACGAGATAGACCAACTCTCGATCAGACTGTTGTGAACTTCACTTCATATTGGGGGCAATTTCGCCCACCCGAGGGTTCACGAATTGGATCGTGGCAGGGGCCCGGGTCAATGCCCTTGACTTCTCTTTGACCAATCGCAACAACTGCTTCCTTGTGGAAGACATCTGCCCACATCATGGAGAGAAAACCTTGAGACGCGTTTTGCTGTTTCTCTGCTTGGCTGTGATTGCAAATACCACGGCCCTTGCCGACGACGTGCCATGGGCCGAATCTACTGTGGGCAAGAGTTGGTCTTACGATGAGGCCTTGGCAGTATCAAAAGGCGATCTGCAAAGCCTGCTGGATCGTGGGAAGCATCTATTTACGTCCAAGTTCACTGACCTTGATGGCGGGGGCCGTCCGAAGGCTACCCAGGCCATCGTGCCCACCCTGCGTAAGCGTGGTGAGAATCCTCGTTTTCAACGGACTAGCGGGCCTGATTCCGGGGCTTGTTCCAGTTGCCACAACGAACCCATTACCGGGGGTGCCGGCGATTTTGTAGCAAATGTTTTTGTGTCGGAAGGATTTGAGAGCGCCAACTTCGATTCCATCGACGCGCAATTTTCAAACGAGCGCAACACCATTACCGTTACGGGCGACGGGCTGCTCGAATTGCTGGCCCGCGAAATGACGGCAGAATTGCGCTTGCAACGCTCTGCCGCCCTGAAACAGGCGCACCAAACCAAGCAGGATGTCGAGGTCATGCTTGAAACCAAGGGCGTGAGCTTCGGCACGCTCATCGCCAAGCCAGACGGCGTGGTCGATGTCAGCAAGCTCCAGGGTATCGATACTGATCTCGTGTTGCGGCCTTTCAGCAGAAAAGGTGTTTTCACTTCTTTGCGCCAATTTACCATCAATGCCCTCAACGCACACCATGGCATGCAGGCGACCGAACGCTTTGGAGTGCGTTGGACAGGAACGCATGACTTCGACGGGGATGGCAAGCCCGATGAAATTAATGAAGGAGACGTTTCGGCCCTGACCCTTTGGCAAGCAACACTTTCCCCACCTGTGGTGCGCACTGATCTGCCAGACAATTGGAAAGTCGCCGCCGCGCGCGGCGAGACTATTTTTTCCGCTCTGGGCTGCAATTCCTGCCACATGCAAAATCTGCCTCTCAAATCACTCATTTTTTCAGAGCCCGGCATTTATGATGCGGCAGGTACATTGCGCGCTGGTGATGTAGGCGAAACCATCAAGGTTGATTTGGCGCAACGTGACTGGGCGTCCTTGCTCAAGCGCAACGACAAGGGCGAATGGTTGGTGCCTTTATTCGGCGACCTGAAACGTCATGTGATCGTGGATGAGGGTGCTGACCAACTCGGCAACGAATTGATGGGGCAGCGCTTTGTCGAGCGCGACGTGTTCAAGACGGCTGAACTATGGGGAGTGGGCTCGACAGCACCCTATGGCCACCGTGGCGACATCGCGACTCTTGATGGCGTGATTCGGGCCCATGGTGGTGAAGCCCGTGACGCGCGCGATGCCTATATCAAGGCCTCGGATGAGGCACGTTCTGACATTGTAGCCTTCCTGAAAACACTGGTGATTAAATGATGCGGCGGGTTCTCGCAATTTTGCTCTTGTCAACTTCCGCTGTGGCTGAAGATGTTCGGCTCAAGCCAACCAATGATATTCCCGTTATGCATGAGGAACATGAAGCAGCCGGCATCAACCATGTGTATGGCGGCCCATTTGAGTTTTTTGTGGGTGGCGGCGGGGCTGCCTTTGATTGCAATGGCGACCGCAAACCTGACATGATTCTTGCTGGCGGCAAAAGTCCGGCGCAGCTGTTCGTCAATGACAGCGCAGTAGGTGGCCCGCTCAAGTTCCACGAGGTGGATTTGGGCCTCGGAAAGGATGGGCTCAGTGTTGTTGGGGCTTATCCAATCGACATCGACGGTGATGGCATCATGGACGTGGTGCTACTGCGGGTCGGGGGCAATATTCTGCTCAAGGGTGGACCTAACTGCACGTTTACCAAGGCCAACGCGCTTTGGAAATTTGACGGTGGCCATGAATGGACCACAGGGTTTGCGGCGCGCTGGGAAGAAGGAGCAAGATTCCCAACTTTGGCTTTTGGAAACTATGTGGATCGGGCCGCACCTGGATCGCCCTGGGGCACTTGTTCTGACAATGTGTTGATCCGCCCCTATGCTGGTGACGTGCCATCCTATTCGCAGCCCGTTGCCCTAAGCCCCGGCTATTGCTCGCTCTCCATGTTGTTCACCGACTGGAACAAGTCGGGCGAGCCCTCGCTGCGCATCACCAATGACCGGCAATATTACCGGGGCGGCGAGGAACAGTTGTGGAAAGTGCCGTCCGGCAAGCCACCTACTGCCTATGGTAAGGCGGATGGTTGGAATCATGTCGTGATCTGGGGCATGGGAATCGCAGAGGGCGATCTCGACGGCAACGGTGTTCCCAGCTACGCGTTGAGCTCGATGGGAGACACCAAGTTGCAAAAGCTGGACGAAGAAGCTGACCCCGGCAGTCCCATCTACCGCGATATCGCACTCGAGCGTGGGGCCACGGCGCACCGGCCCTATACAGGCGGCGACCTCAAACCCTCAACTGGCTGGCACACGGAATTTGCCGACTTCAACAATGACTCATTGCTCGATCTGTTCATCGCCAAAGGCAATGTTGAAGCCATGGGAGATTTTGCCAGTTATGATCCCGACAACCTGCTGCTCGGCCAATGGGACGGTCGCTTCGCGGAGGCCGGAGATCAAGCGGGAATTGCGCTGAACACCAAGGGGCGCGGCGCTTTGCTTGCTGATTTCAACCTCGACGGGAAGCTCGATCTTGTGGTGATCAATCGTGAAGGTCCCACCTCAGTATTCCGCAATCAAGGTGCCAAGACCGAAACAGGCACCCGTCCAATGGGCAATTTTCTGGAGATTGAGTTGAAACAGCCCGGCGGAAATATCAATACTGTCGGAGCTATGGTGAATATCAAGATCGGAACCCGCAGTATGAACCGATGGATATCGGTGGGTGGTGGTCACGCCTCCGGTCATGCCGGATTTCTGCATGTCGGCATTGGTACTTCGGAGCGTGCGGAGATTCGGGTGAAGTGGCCCGATGGTGAACTCAGCCATCCCTACCGGGTATTTGCCAATCAGTTCGTGATCATCGACCGTTCAAAGCCAATCGCTGGATATTGGTATCCGGAGTGACTGCGTTAGCGCGAGGCAAGGGTAAAATAGGTGTCAGCTCTAAAATGCCCACGGGTTGACGGATCCCAACGGTTGCTGTCCAAACGCGAGCGAGTGACGCAGACAATATTGCGAAGAAATGCTGCACAGCAGGGTTGGGTTAGTTGGCACCGACATTGCTGCACATACCCAAGGTGCATTGATTCCCCCACGGTTGAGGAAACCGAAGAGCCCAACCCCGCGTGATCTGAGACATAGGGACGGAACAAGAGTGTTCAGTCACTTTCCTATTCAAGAACTGGTCCAGTAGTCTTACAACAAGTTAAACTATGAGATACCTTCAGCCAAACTCCAGCCATCTATGAGTGATTAGGACAAGGCGGAACATGAAGATACTTTTAATCGAAGACGACACCCGGATGGCAGATTTTGTCGCAAGAGGAATGCGCGAAGTTGGCCATGTGATTGACCATTTTGCAACGGGCAAAGACGGCCTCTTTGCCGCAGCAACCGAGTCCTATGACATCCTCATCATTGACCGCATGCTGCCGGGCATGGACGGCATTAACATCGTTAAGATGTTGCGCCAAACTGACAACAAGGCACCTATCATCTTTCTGACCACTTTGGGTGAAACCAATGACCGGGTCGAAGGCCTCGAAGCGGGCGCTGACGACTATCTTGTCAAACCATTTGCATTTGCCGAACTGTTGGCCAGACTCAATGCCGTCATGCGCAGACCTCCCGTAACCGAGAAGAGGACAAGTTTAAAAGTTGGTGACCTTGAGCTCGATTTGCTCGAGAGGACGGCAGTGCGGCAAGGCAAGGCAATCGCATTGCAGGCCCAGGAATTCCGCCTCCTGGAATTTCTGATGCGCCACGAAGCAAAAGTGGTCACGCGCACGATGTTGCTTGAGAAGGTCTGGGATTTCCATTTTGACCCACAAACCAGCGTTGTGGAGACCCACATCAGCCGGCTTCGCGCAAAAATTGACCGGAACTTCCCATCAGAATTGCTCAAGACCGTGCGCGGCGTAGGATATTGCCTTCGTGCAGGTTCCTAGGCTCCTGCAAACTGCAAGTTTCCGATTGACCGCATTCTATGGGCTCTTGTTGGTCAGTTGCTTCATCCTGCTTCTGTCGATCTCCTATTGGACATTGACAAGCGCACTTCGGGACCAGATTAAAACCAAGGTTGAAGAAGATCTTCACTCCTTGAGCATCGAAGCCAATTCGGACGGCAGCGCAGCGATTGTGCAAGACATCGCAGACAGGCTCAGACTGACTGGAATCCCGGCCGGATTCTATTACCTCGCTGACACGAATGGCAAAAAATTGGCAGGCAATTTGGACAATGTCGACACAAAACCGGGCTGGCAAGAAGTGCCATTTTCTGGAACCATCACGACAACCTTGGAAGGCCTAGACGACCAAGATCACCGGCTTTGGGGCCAAGGCCACATCCTACCCGACGGTGGATTTCTTTTTGTAGGTCAAGATGCTGTTCGAGCTCTGACGGCGCAGGAGACAATTCTAAACTCTTTTGCTATTTCAGCTGCAATAACCCTCTTGGTTGCGGCAGTGGCGGGAGCGATGCTGAGTTTGAGGTTCCTGCGGCGTATTGATTCAATTAATGAAGCCAGTCAAAAAATCATGAGTGGCAAATTGCACGAGAGAATTCAATCTCACGGCACTTCTGATGAGATTGACCGTCTTTCAGCCAACCTCAATGAGCTTTTTGACAGCAACGAGGCGCTGCTCGAAAGCCTGAAGCAAATGGGAACGAGCATCGCGCATGACTTGCGTTCACCGCTGACGAGGCTGAGACAAGGGCTGGAGGAAACACGCCTGAAATCCGTCACCACCAAGCAATATAAGCAGGCGGTCGATCAGGCGATTGACGACACGGATCATATCCTCTCGACCTTTTCGGCATTGTTGCGGATTGCCCAGGTTGAGTCTGGCGCGCAGCGTTCTGGCTTTACTTTATGCGATCTCAGCGGGCTGGTTGAGAAAGTGGCCAATACTTACGTTGCCGTCGCGGAAGATGGCCAAAAGGAACTTTCGGCTGACATAATCCCTGGCATTTCGTTTTTGGGTGACGCACATCTGCTGGTGCAGCTCTTCGCAAATCTTGTTGAAAACGCCATCAATCACACGCCGGTCGGAACCAAAATTTCTGTCGCTTTGAACATAGATCAATCACAGGCACAATTTGTTATTTCTGACAATGGCCCCGGCATCCCCGAAGAGCAGCGGCTCCGGGTATTTGAGCGCTTCTATCGCTTGGATGACAGTCGATCAACGATCGGAAACGGGCTGGGCTTGGCACTTGTGGCGGCGGTTGCAGAACTTCACCACATTACGATCAGTCTCGATGACAACAAGCCCGGCTTGAGAATGACGCTTCTCTTTCCATAGGTGAAGCGTCATTCATCAATTTGCCATTCAGTTTGGATTGTCGAGCAAGCTCAACAAATCACTAATGTCTTTTTTCATTTCCTGTTGTGTCGCAGATGGGTAGCGCACGGTTGAAAGCGCAACATCTGAAGCGCCATCCAGTTTCTTCCAGGTTTTCGCATCGAGTCTTTTCAAACGGGACGCATTCTTGTCCCATACAGTTTCAAATTCGGTAATGCGCTTGATGGCCCCCTTGATGTCGCCGGCCTTCACGAGCGAAAGCGTGTCCGCAATGATCAGACGCATCGGCGTCAGATCGCCGAGCCTGGACGATTGTGTCGCGGCAAAAGTAGGCTGTGTCATTGTAGGCGCAAGAGTCGTCATGGAAATTGTCGCGACCATAAATATTTGCAGTAATTTTCTCATATTTCCTCACCTTGTTCGGAGTGAGTCGATTGTCGCCCCACATGAGGCCGTAAATCACCGATGACTTGCGCCAATTTCAGGGCAATCTCTTTAAATATATTTATCCTCAAGGACATGACGACGTAAGTCGCGCTTTTGTATCCAAGTTGGGGCCGGACCCTGCGTCCGGGCCTCGCAGATGAAGACTCACTGCGAATAGTCAACAAACAGGAGTTCAGACCTTGAAGAAGTTTTTCATTATCTCAGCCATTGCAGGTGCCACTGCGATGGCCAGTTTCTCAGCAGCCTTTGCAGCGCCCTCTTGTGAAGACAATCTTAAAACAATGGAAGACAGCCTCAAGAAGGCAAAGCTGAGTGATGCAGACATGAAGGCCGTTGCCGACCTGAAGACAAAAGCCACTGAACGCTGCGTAGCTGAGGATGACCGGCGCGCCGAAGGTTTCATTGCTGACGCAATGAAAATCATCACCAAGAAATAACGCTAGACCGTGACTTTACCCCTTCTCGAGGAGAATGCAGAATGCCGAACCAGGCAGTGATTGAATCAATACCTCAGCTCAACCGGGTCCCGAAAGTCACGGTCGACTTCTGGCTCATCAAACTGATGGCAGTCACCATGGGTGAAACCGCCGCAGATTACCTTGCCAAAAGCATGGGCTTTGGATTGGTGGGCACCACAGCCATCATGAGCGCCGTACTGGCTGTCGCACTCTATTTTCAATTTGGGCAAAAGAGATATGTGCCGTCCACCTACTGGTTGGCGGTTGTGCTGATCAGCATTGTCGGCACACTGTTCACTGATTGCCTGCTTGATACGTTCGGCGTCCCGCTCCATATTACAACGATCGTATTCACCGTCGTCCTCTCCCTTACTTTTGTCATGTGGGCAAATTCTGAGAGAACCCTTTCCATTCATAGTATTTTCACAAAGCGGCGCGAGCTCTTCTATTGGGTTGCCATTCTTTTCACCTTCTCCCTGGGCACTGCGGCAGGTGATCTTGTCTCGGAACAGTTTGCCCTTGGCTATCTCAATACAGGCTTGCTCTTTGCAGCAATCATTGGTGCCTTCGCCTTTGGCTATTATGTTTTGAAACTCAATGCGATTTTGATGTTCTGGCTGGCCTATATTTTTACCCGTCCGCTGGGTGCATCATTTGGTGACCTGTTATCCCAGCCACTGGAATATGGCGGACTGGGACTGGGCACCGTCATTACCAGCCTCATCTTCCTGACCTGTATCTCGGGACTGGTTCTTTACATGTCGCTGAACCACCAAAACGAAGAACAAGTTCCGGCTTAGTGCCCCAAGCAGATCAGCTGCCCTGCTGATCCACCCACTAAGCGGAAGATGCGCCGCATTTGATGTCAATCCGAAAGTGACCTTGAGTGTCGGCGCATTCCCTCTCATCGCCCGCAACAGAAGTCTTTCAACTATCCCCAGGAGACACCATGACAGCCGCCATCACAATGAATGATCTCACAAAGCAATATGGAACCTTTACGGCGCTCGATGGCCTTACTCTTTCAATTCCCAAGGGCGAAATTTTCGGCTTCCTCGGCCACAATGGTGCGGGCAAGACCACGACCATTAGCATCCTCACAACACTTCTGGCACCCACATCAGGAACTGCCACTGTTTGCGGCTGCGATGTGGAACGGCAAAACATGGAGGCCAGAAGCCACATTGGCTATGTGCCAGAAAATGTTCGCCTCTATGACTCGATGACAGCCACAGACAATCTTGCCTTTTTCGCAAACCTCTCCGGCGTTGAAGACCCCGCCCAACGGATCGAAGAGACATTGTCTGTTCTTGATTGCACCGAGTTGGCAACGAAGAAAGTCGGTGAAATGTCAAAAGGACAGCGCCAGCGGATTGGCTTGGCGCAAGCCATCCTTCATCGGCCCGAAGTTTTGTTTCTCGACGAACCGACCTCAGGTCTTGATCCACTCGGCATCAAAACGCTGAGGGATTTAATCGTGAAGCTCAACCACGAATTCGGCATGACGATTTTCATGAATACCCATCTGATCAGTGAAATATCGAAGACCTGCACGTCAATCGCAGTTCTGAATCAAGGACGCCTAGCCTATCACGACACCATCGAGGGTGTGTTGAAACGCTTCAAGAATGACCAAACGCTAGAAGACCTCTATCTCTCACTCAGCGCCGACAAGGCGGCTTAGGCGATGGCTGCTCCATCATTTTTCATGTCCGCGCGTCTGTCGGCTGCCAACACACTGAAGATCAATGCCCGTGATAATACTGTTGTTTTGCTCGCTGGCCTGTTCTTCGCCATGGTGCTGATCTCAGCCTATTTGGGCTGGTCAGCAACCGCCACGGTCAACGCCATCTATGCCAAGGCAGTGCCTGCATTGCAGGCTCTGGGAAGACCCATTCCCGCTAACCCCGTCGGTGATACACCTGTCCTCTCTCTCTTTCGCAACATGGTGCCCTATGTGGCCTTGCTCGGGGGGTTGGCCGCCATTGTGCTGGGCCATCAATCGGTTGCTGTTGATCGCAAGTCGGGCGTTCTCCCGCTGCTTTTTAGCCGCCCTGTGAGCCAAGGTGCTGTTGTGTTGGGCAAGGGTTTGGCAATTGTCATTTCGATTGTCGCCATCTTGTTCATAGCGGCCGTTGTCAACGCGGTGACGATGTTGATCTTACCAGGCTTGGTGCTCAACGGTGCCATCTGGTTTGGCATCGTAAAATTCTATCTGGTCTCGCTTCTTTACCTCACCGCATTCGGATTTCTGGGTGCCTATTTTGCAACAACTTGCAAGACAGAATCGATGGCCTTGCTCATCCCAGTGAGCATCTGGTTGGGGCTGACTTTCATTGTACCGCAAGTGACATCCAACATCGGGCCCATGGCCGCACTCAATCCGCTAAGCGCCAACCTGGTGGCACCCTCTGGAACATTCTTTGACCTGACTTCTAGACTTATCGGCCCTTTTTCGATCGCGGAGGCTTTCAGATATCTGGCGTCCACCATCCTCGAAGTGAAGTCCGGGGCTGGCGAGACCACCACCACGACGGGCGCAATGTTGAGCCTGCTTGTGACCAATTTAGTCTTGATGGCTGCGTTCGTCATCAGTTTCCGGACAATTGACGCCAGCAGGAGCGACTATCGTGATTAATACCAGAACCCAAATCAAAACGATTGCCTCGAAAGAAATTCGCGACGCGATTCACGCCCATCTTCTCACCTTGCTTACATTGTTTTTGGTTTTGGCGGCGCTGACATCCCTGACCGTTTCAGCCGTAGCCATGCATGCTGAATTTGTAAGCTATAATGAATCTCGCGATTTGTTGATTTCATTGGGCAAGTCGGCCAACAGCCTGGTGCCACCCGCATTTTTTCCTCTAAAACTCTTGCGCGGTTTCATTGAGCATATCGAAATCATTGGTGCCGTTCTCGGCATCGTGCTGGGCTACAGATCAGCCGCAATTGAACGCGGCCATGCAACTTTGGCCTTGATCCTCACGCGGCCCCTGAGCCAGTTTACCTTTCTCCTTGGCAAACTCTCAGGCAACGCGGCACTGATTGCGATCGCATTGGCCATAACATTCGCAGTTGGCGGGCTGGCACTTGCGGCCATCACTGGAGTTGGCCTGAGCACCACAGATGTCATGCGCATCGTGTTAGTCTATGCATCCGCGTGTTTTTATGTGACGTCCTTCTTTTTGCTGGGCTTCATTCTTGCACTTACAATTCGTCGCTTGCCGACAGCGTTACTTACGGCCTTTTCGATCTGGCTGATGCTTGTCCTCATAGCGCCGCAGATCGGCGATACGATGGACCCTGACAATCAGGTGGCCGGCGGTGTTTTCAAAAAACTCGAAATCGCCAAGCCGTTGGAATTGCAAATTCTCGGCACATTCAAATCTTATGAAACCATCCGCGATGCCATTGAAGAGGCATCCCCGGCCAAGCATTTTGAGCGCTTTAGTTTCGCAATTCTGGGCATCAAGGACATTTTCAACGGCCAACCCATCCTCGACATCATGAAAGACCGCATGGCCAATCTCTGGTCGATGCTTGGCATCTTTGCGGCACTTCTCGGCCTGCTTTTCTTTCGACCTCTTAACATCACCCGACTTATCAAGGAGTAATACCATGTCCATTTTTAAACATAAGACGCTATCGGCTCTGAGCCTGCTTGTTGCACTCAATGCGTTTGGCATTTCTGCAAATGCGGGCACAATCACCGCCAATGATTCAGACGGTGACGGCGTTCCCAATGCCGCCGAAGTGTTGCTGGGCACTGATCCGCTAAATGCCGATACTGACGGCGATGGTGTTAACGATCTTCAGGACAAAGACCCCGTCTTTGCAGAAAATCCAATTCCACAAACTGGAAAGCCAAATGGCTTTACCTTTTCTGCGAAAGTTGAAGACAATGCCGATCCGGTGACGAAGGTCACCGTGTCTGATCACATCGAAATTGAAATCAAGAATACATCAGGAGAAGCGCTCAAAGATCTCGTGATGTATTATACACTGGTCGACACAGTTACCAACAAGAAGGAAGGCTATTACAAGCCATTGACCGGACTTGAAGTAGCCAAAGATGCCACCGCAATCGTGCATCTCGACGACACAGGAGCCGCCGGGCACTTCCGTGACAATCCAAATTCGTCCTACCATTCAAGCCCCAATGCCAAGCAATTTACCATGCAAATTGGCGCTGCAGGCTATGCCCCAGTCCAGATCGAATTCAAAAAGGACAAAGGTGGGGCCGAAAAGGCAGACTGAATTAAATACGGGAGTTTCGCTTTCTGCCCTAACTCAATAGGCCGCCCTCGTGCCGACGGAGTTGCTAAGCGAAAGATGTGCCGCATTCAACGCCACTCAGCAATCGGCGTAGAATGTCGGCACATTTTGCGTCTCGGCCGAGCGTTCGTCTTAGCTCAGCGAATGTGCAAAGGAGATTTGGCCGTCCGGAACGACCACTGCCTCTTTATAAGAATGGAAAGATGAGCCAGTCTTTGTCAGACGTGCCAAGAACCTTGGTACAGTGCCGCATGCAACGCCCCAGAACGCACCAATCTTTCCCAATGGTTACAAACATTTGATCGCAAGACCCAAGAATTGACACTTCAATTTTGCATCGTATTCCAACGATGGATATTGTTCCATCGTATGATTTAGAGATTGAAAATGAAAACGACATTGCTAACTCTCATGCTCATCGGAACAGTTACCGGCACAGCATTTGCCGCTCCAGCGCTTGGCACTTCAGATTCCAATTACAAGAACGGTGGCGTACAGCTGATTCACTACACCGACGCTGGCAACGCTTGCCGCAAATTTCTGGACGATCCGGCGTGTGTGGCCACATGGGCACATAAATCCGAACACGGCTATAACCCTCGTGTTATTCAAGACGCAGAAACGAATGATGACGCTGTTCAATTTTCCGGAGGACACAGCAAATCTAACTAGTTTTTATTGGACGCAGTTGCGCGGAGTGGATTTTTGGCCTGAAATTCACTCTGCGCGGCAACACTCAAACCTGTCCAATATTATAGAAATATCGCTGTTCTAAAGTAAACAGCAACGGCAAATACAATTGCTGTGCTGACCTGAGACCCGACTGCGAACTAATTTTTAGTAGAGCCTGGGCCTCATTGCTCTGGACTTGTCCTCAATTATTTTTGCTTCCTGTTCTTATTTGGGCTGACAATCGTTCGAACGTGACGGGTAATAGACCTCCTATGGCTGAGTGCTTTTGTCGGGTGTTATAGAAGCCGTTCAACCAAAGGGCTGGACTTGGCCTCAGTTCGGTTGCAGCTATGGTGGAACGGCATGGCGCGACCATATCACCTTAGGATATTTTTCTGGGATTGCGTACTTTGGTAAAGACGGAAGACAAAAAATCTACTGGAGCTAAAGGAGGATAATGACTTGGGTTCAGCACTTGCTTGATTGGCTGAGTATTCATCCAAACTATGCAGGCGCGGCTGTATTTATAGTTGCCATGGGCGAAGCGCTCTTCATCATTGGCCTGGTTTTTCCTAGCACCGTTGTACTTGTGGGTGCGGGAACGCTTGTTGGCCTGGGAAAGCTCCCGTTTTGGCCGGTCTTTCTACTAACGGTCCTCGGAGCGACCGCTGGTGACGCAATCTCATACTGGTTCGGCCATATTTACAAATTTCATGTCAAGTCCATGTGGCCATTCTCGCGCTACCCCGAGGCAATAACAAAGGGCGAAGCTTACATGCAACGGCATGGCGGAAAGAGTGTTTTTATTGGACGCTTTGTCCCCGGCGTGAAGGCGGTGATACCCGGCATCGCTGGCATGACGGGCATGGATCCTTGGCGTTTTACAGTCATCAATATTGTTTCCGCCTTTGCTTGGGCGGCTGTGCATCTGTTTCCAGCAATTTTTGCGGGTGTTGCCCTTACGCTGATTGGCACAGTCAGTTCCAGGTTGATGATTGCTGCTGCGGTGCTCCTGCTGTTAGTCGTTTTGTCCATCTGGGGAGCGAATTGGTTGACGCGCTCCGCAGCTCCGGCACTTGCCGCACTTCGTTCAAAACTCATTGCGCGAGCAATCCGCAACCAAGGTCCAGTTTGGCGTTGGATTGCGTCGACCTTCGATCCAGATCATCCGAGAGCGACGGCAATGTTGGTTGCAATTGGCGTTATGACCCTCACCGCTCCGCTGTTCATATTGCTATGGAGCGAGATCGGTCCAGGTGAACAATTGGTTCAAGCCGATGCTGCAATTGCTAATTTTATCGCCTCATTGCGGACCACTGCTTTTGACCGGATAATGGTTGCAGTCACCATGTTGGGCGACCGATACGTTACAACGCCAGTAGTGTTCGGTGTGCTCACTTGGCTGGCTTGGCGTCGCTATTGGGTTGAACTGATAGGAATGGCAGTATCAGTAGGTGCTGCGGCTGCATTTGTGCCCCTGATCAAGATCGCTTCAAGTCGGATCCGTCCACTCGCAAGTTATGATGGACTGCAGGTCTTCAGTTTTCCAAGTGGCCACGCGACTATCAATGCCGTGCTCTATAGCATCATTGCGTATTTGCTCTCCCATGGACGGCCAAAGTGGGTTCAAATTGTAATCTATTCCGCTTTTGCATCGCTCATATTGTCAATTGGATGGTCGCGCTTGTACCTTGGTGTTCACTGGCCAAGCGATGTAGGTGCCGGATTTTTATTTGGCCTGTCTGTTGCTTCTTGCTTTGCGCTTTTTTTGGGAGGAAACCCCCGAAAGGCAAGTTCTTCCGGCTTGATAGTAATTGTTGCGGGGGCTTTTTTTATCGCTGCCTCAACACATATTTACTTTGACTATGTTCAGGAAACAACCGGATACGCACGTCAAAACACTACGAGAATATTGAGTTTAGCGGACTGGGAGAGGTCGGGGTGGCAGAGTTTTCCGTCGCGCCGCATTGATCTCGTGGGCGAAACAGAAGAACCGCTCATCGTCCAATGGTCAGGCACTCCCCAATCCATTGAGAAACAGCTCATAGGCGGCGGATGGCAATCAGCTTTGTCGCCCAATCTCTTGACGTTGAGCAAAATGTTGGAAACAAATACCGATATTGCACAACTACCAACTCTCCCGACACTGCACGATGGTTTGCCACCCAGTTTGACCATGACCAAAAATCTAACACCCTCGAGTCGCATCGTGTTCAGGCTGTGGCCGACAAGCAGTCGAGTGGAGCCATCACCAGTAGATACGCGGATTTACGTCGGTTCGGTGGTGCAGGAGCGTTTCAAACCGTGGCTTAAACTTTTCCTGTACCCGCAAGTGGATGAAAGCTTCATCCTTGACCCCGGACTTCAGAGATCAATGGCAACCAGCACAGTAGTTGTTGTTGCGCCAAACGCAAATGAAGGTGTCGCAATGGCCAATACCCGGCCACTCCTTATCGCTAACTAAATTTGATTTTACTATTATCCGTCCCTGGTCAGGTGGCGTGACCCGAGACCCGACTACGATCCAATTATCCGGGACAAAGCGGACGCAGCGAATTCAACTGGTTTCTATTAACCGCAGTTGCGAGGAGTGGATTTTGGACGGAAGTTCACTCTGTGCGATAAGAAGCACGTCTCTCGAATATCAGCGGATTGTGGCTATTCCAAAATGTGTAGCAATGGCCAATGCAACACTCGCGCTTGCAAATATTGTGGCGGCTCCTGCAATCCAAAGTGATCTTGCAATCAAAGCGATGGATGAAAGAACGATTGCCAATTGTAGCCCGGTTTCGCCCAATTCATAAGCTTCGCCAGACTTTGCTGCCTTTAGGCCCTCCTCGTGTTGCCGGGTTCCCTGCTCCTGAAGCTGCCCAATGCCGTGGCCCGATGCACTAGGCCCGCGCAAACGTACAGCTTCGTCTTTCCAGGCCATCTTGTCGGGCTCTGTTGCTCCGCTGTTTGCGGCTGCGGTCTTGAGAACGGTCTCCCGAACGATTTTCGCCTGCATGTAGGCGAAGCTGTCTGACGCCTCAATTTGCTTCAAGACGCTCTCGCGCTGTGCACCGGCGGCGGCCATGTGGACGACTGCCAAGGCGACGGCAAAGCCACCAACCATCAGCGCAACTCGATCCCGAAACAATTTGTCCTTGGCGCGTTCAACCTTTTCCGCCAATTCATTTTTGCCTTCGGCGTGTTCGATGGCTTCTTCGATCAAGTCCTTGGCGTCGGTTGCTTCCATGGTCTGAATCCTGTGTTTAAAATCTGACGTCAGTTGAACAGTCATCCGCACTAAGGCAATAGATATACGGACCGTGGCGACAATGCTGTCGACGGATTTGGGGGCTTCAAAGCTGAAGGGTTACTCCGGCTTAATCCGCTGCGTTCATGCAAAGAGGGTGGACGGCACAGGACCTTCCACCCTTTTGGCCTACCCAAAAATTGCAGACTTCTCAGGCCTTGCAAGCCTTCAACTTGGACATTGCAATTTCGGCATCACCCTTGGTCGCATAGGCCTTGGTGCCAACATCCATCATCAATTTGGCGTCTGGCTTTTTATCAGACACCATGCACTTATGGGTCTTTGCGTCTTGTGCCACATAGAATTCGGCAGCAACTGTCGCTGCAATCGTCGGAATGCTGAAAGCAACGAGGATAAAACTTGAAGCGAGAATTTTGTGGATCATTGGAAGGCTCCTTTGTTCAGTTAAGCGATTTTTCCTTCGCTATCTGAGAACTTACGCGACCGGCCTTCTCCAGGAGGTGACTGCGTTTTTAATTCGAAGTAAGATAACCAGGAAGATTGCGGCTTCTTGTAAGTTCCAAATGTAACCGCTGCTGACAACAGTGGAAGGTAGGCCAGCAATATTGCAATGAACCAATGCAAAACACCTTATGGATGACTGAAGGCCAATCGCGTTTCCAACTAGCCGTGATGGGCATAGATCTTGGTTGCTCCGTACTTACCAATAAGGACAACATCAAATGGCTGCGGTGCGCCGCCCATTTCCATTCCGGGTGACTCGGCGGGCATACCCGGCACAGCCAAGCCCAGCGCGGTTGGTTGCTCGGCAAGAAACAGAATGATGTCGTCGGGCGGCACGTTTCCCTCGATAGCATAGTCTCCAATGAGTGCTGTGTGACAGCCAGCGAGATTTTTAGGAATGCCGAGCGTGGCTTTCCGCTCGCCAAGGCTTGAATCATTCTCCAGCGTGATGGTAAATCCCGCATCTTTCATCAGGCCCGCCCATTTTTCGCAGCAACCGCAACCCGGGTCACGATAGGCTGTAACAACGAGGCCCGTCGGCGCAGCGTTAGCATCTTTGCCAAACAAGATCACCGTGGCGGTAGTTGCACCAGCGCCCAACATGAAGCGGCGCGAGACAAGGGAAAGATTTCGACTGGCCATGGCTATGATCCTCTCAATTTAATGACACCGAGAATTCTAAAGCTGCTTTGCATCCATTCCCAATAGTGTCCAAGCTTCAGTTACAGCTTTGACCGATGCGTCATGGTTGCCAGCATCGTGTTCCTTCTTTGCAAGGGCAATCAACGCGTCATATTTTTTCATGGTCGCGGCATCGCCCGGCATGGCCTTGGCCATCTCCTCCGTCTTCTTGATCAGGTTCGGGCAATTGTTGCCAAAGGCTGGGCCGGAGAAGGCAGCGAGAATGGCGGCAACTGTCAAAAGTTTCTTCATATTTGAACCCTGTGGTGAGAGTGGAATTGAAGTTTGAAATTCACATCGTTGTTACGGATTATGTCATAATTGGGATCAATCTAACGTCGCCCGGCGCAGCCGCAGGGCATTGCCTATGACACTGACGGAACTCAGCGCCATTGCGGCGGCGGCCAGCATTGGTGAGAGCAAGACACCAAACACCGGATAAAGCACGCCTGCCGCAATCGGCACGCCTGCCGAATTATAGATGAAAGCGAAGAATAGATTCTGCCGGATATTGCCCATCACCGCCTGAGACAAATGACGTGCCTTGACGATGCCCATCAGGTCGCCCTTGAGCAGCGTGACCCCCGCACTTTCCATCGCGACATCGGTACCAGTACCCATGGCGATGCCCACATCAGCAGTAGCAAGAGCCGGTGCGTCATTCACGCCGTCACCTGCCATGGCCACCACGCGGCCTTGCGCCTTGAGCCTGTTCACCACATCGGCCTTCTTGTGGGGCAGGACATCGGCCTCAACTTCAGCAATGCCGAGGCGTTTGGCAATGGCTTGGGCCGTCGTTGCATTGTCGCCCGTCAGCATCACGATGCGCAGGCCCGCTTGGCGCAGTGCGGCGAGCGCAGCAGGGGTTGTGGCCTTCACCGCATCGGCAATGGCGATCACCCCGGCAGCTTTGCCGTTGATGGCCACATAGACCGCTGTTGCGCCTTCACCACGAAAAGCTTCCGCTTTGTCTGAAAGTTCACTCACTGCAATGTTAAGCTCGCCCATGAACTTTGCATTGCCAATGGCGAGGCGCTTACGCTCCACCATGCCGATAGCGCCCTTGCCTGAAAGTGAATCAAACCCCATGACGTTACTAATGGTGAGACCGCGCTGCCTAGCGGCATTGACGACGGCTTGCGCTAGAGGATGTTCACTGGCCTGTTCAACCGAAGCGGCAAGGCGCAGAACGCCTTCTTCGCTGTGCCCCGTAACAACATTGATGGCGGTTACGGAAGGCTTGCCTTCTGTGAGGGTGCCAGTCTTGTCGACAACCAATGTATCAATTTTCTCCATGCGCTCCAAGGCTTCCGCATCGCGGATCAAAACTCCAGCCTGCGCCCCACGCCCCACGCCCACCATGATTGACATCGGCGTGGCTAGGCCCAGCGCACACGGGCAGGCGATGATGAGAACAGCTACGGCGGCCACCATGGCATAGGCTTGGCGCGGTTCCGGGCCCCAGACTGACCAAGCTGCATAAGCTAGGACGGCAGCAAGAATCACCAATGGCACAAACCAGCCCGAAACCTGATCAGCCAGCCGCTGAATGGGTGCGCGGCTGCGCTGGGCATTGGCCACCATTTGAACAATACGCGCCAACATGGTTTCGCTGCCAATTTTTTCAGCGCGCATCACGAAGCTGCCACTGGCATTGATTGTGCCGCCGATCACTTTGGCACCGGCATCTTTGGTCACGGGCATGGATTCGCCAGTCACTATGGTTTCATCCAAAGCCGAATGGCCCTCAGTAATTTCACCATCAACGGGAACTTTTTCGCCTGGCCTTACACGCAAGTGATCTCCAATGACGATGTGTTCGAGGGGAACATCGACCTCTTGGCCATCAGGCCCTATGCGACGCGCTGTCTTGGGGGCCAAGCCCAACAAGGCGCGAATGGCGCCAGAGGTTTGGTCACGTGCTTTCAGTTCCAGCACCTGCCCCACCAACACCAACACGGTTATCATGGCGGCCGCTTCAAAATAAACCGCAACCGCCCCGCCCATTTGGCGGAAGGCTGGCGGGAAGATCACCGGATAGACCGTGGCGAGCAAGCTATAACCATAAGCTACCCCTATGCCCATGGCGATCAAAGTGAACATGTTGAGATTGCGCGTTTGCAAGGATTGAAAGCCGCGCACGAAAAACGGCCAACCAGCCCACAGCACCACGGGCGTGGCAAAAGCAAGTTGCAACCAATTGGCCAATTGCGGGCCCATCCACATGGTGAGGCCCGTGATCTCGCCACCCATGCCGAGAATGACGACGGGAACCGCGAACGCCGCGCCGATCCAAAGCCTACGCGTCATGTCGATCAGTTCTTGGTTCGGGCCGCTCTCTGCGGTCACTGTCAGTGGCTCGAGCGCCATGCCGCAAATGGGGCATGTGCCCGGGCCAACCTGCTGAATTTGTGAATGCATTGGGCAGGTATAGATCACCCCTGCAACAACGGGCTCGACTGGCTTTTCGTCCGCCAGATATTTTGCCTGATTGGCCACAAACTTTGTCTTACAGCCTGCGCCGCAGAAATAATGGGTGTGGCCATTGTGATCTGCTTGATGTTTGGCCGAGGCGATCTCGACTGTCATACCACAGACGGGGTCAATCGCCGTGGCGCCCGCTGACTGTGCGGGAGTGAATTCCAACTTGTGATCCATGACCGTGATCTCCTGCCTTGACACCTATACCCCCTATAGGTATAAGTCAAGGATGCAACATGAAGCCAAAGCCGCCGTGCTCAAACGGTTCAAGCGCATTGAAGGACAGGTCGGCGGCTTGTGCCGCATGGTGGAAGACGGGCGCTATTGTATCGACATCGTCACCCAGATTTCAGCGGTACGTGCGGCACTGCGCCGCGCTGAAGAAGAGATTCTGCGTGATCACGTAAGTCACTGTGTGGAACATGCCATCGCCAGCGGTAACAAGCAGGAACAACGCAAAAAGGTTGCCGAAATTATTGATGTTCTTGGCCGCAGCGACAGATGAGGACGGCTCCATCTTGTTTCAGAAGGTAGCGTAACATGAATAGACGCAATTGGCTTTTGGGTTCAGTGGTCGTGCTAGGTGCTGGCGGGTTGTGGTTGTCCAAGGCCATGAACCATGGTGTCTCGCCGATGGGCATGGCCATGGGTAACAGCGGTATGGCCGGCATGATGAAGGGTATGGGCGATGTAGGTTCGCGCATTCAAAAATTGCCTGAGGGCGCTCCATTGCCGGAGCTGGCGCGACTGGCCAGCACGTCAAAGACTGCTGGGCAGTTTTCTGCCACTCTCGATGCAAGCTTGGGCAGCCACGAATTTGTGCAGGGCCTTGCGACGCCCGCGCTGGCCTACAACGGCACATTGCCCGGCCCGATGATTGAAGTGACCGAAGGCGATCATCTCAAAATCGAATTCAAGAACAATGTCCCACAACAACCAAGTACCATCCATTGGCACGGGCTAGAAATCCCCGCAAATCAGGACGGCAATCCGAGTGACCCTGTCGCCAGTGGCGCGAGCCGCGTTTACGAATTTGATATTCCGGTGGGAAGTGCTGGATCCTATTGGTATCACCCACATCCCCATGGCTTCACCGCAGAACAAGTCTATCGCGGCCTGGCAGGCCCGTTGATTGTGCGCAGCAAGGCCGACGCTTTACCCGCCGAATTGGGGGACACGGTGCTGATGATCTCCAGCATCAGCCTCAATACCGATGGCACAATCGCCGAAAACACCATGGCCGATAATTTCAATGGCCGCGAGGGTGACCACGTTTTGGTGAATGGCGCAAAGAAGCCTGTCCTCTCACTTGCTCCCGGTTCCAGCCGTCGGTTTCGCATTTACAACGCCACCAATGGCCGCTTCCTGCGCTTGAACTTCGAAGGCCATCATATGACACTGATTGGTGCAGATGGCGGGTTGCTTGCAACCCCGGTGCGCAATCTTGAGGAAATTCTACTGGCCCCGGCGGAGCGCGCCGAGATCGTTGTCGATTTTCAGTCGAGTGCCGGGACTTTTGCATTGAACGCAATGCCCTATGAGCGCGGTTGGATGGGCATGGGCAAGCCGGAATCGGCAACGCTCCAACTCATGCGCTTTGAACTCAAGGGCAGTGCCGCGAAGCCAATTGCTTTGCCAGAGAAACTGCGTGACATCATTCCACTGGGTACTGCCACGGCCACCAAGCGCCTCACTTTCACTGAAACCATGGGCATGGCCAATGGAGGCATGACCATGGGCTTTGAGATTGACCAAAAGACCTATGACATGGGGCGTATCGATCTCAAATCGCGCGCAGGTGACGTCGAGCTTTGGGAAATTGCCAATATCACTGACATGGATCATCCTTTCCACATCCACGGCACCCAGTTCCAAATCATTGAACGTGAAAAGAATGGCGTCAGGACACCAACTCCGTACCTTGCGTGGAAAGACACGGTCAACATCACCAGCAAGGAAACAGTACGCATCAAAGTGAAGCATTCAACGCCGGGCATTCGCATGTATCATTGCCACATTCTCGAACATGAAGATGCTGGCATGATGGGGCAATTGGAAGTCATTTGATGGAGGCAACGTCTTTACGCTATGGTCGAACGGCGCGTGCCCTTCACTGGGTCATGGCACTGATCATTCTTCCCCTGCTTCTGTTGGGCAATTCCACCATGGGCAATCACGATGCCCGCTGGCTGCCATCACTGCATGCCAGTGCCGGGCTGACCATCGTTCTGATCCTTGCCTTCAGAGTGTTCTGGCGCTGGAAATATCCGCCACCCAAGCCACTGGCCACATCACAGTGGGATGTCGTGGCTTCGAAGTCAGCACATATGCTGCTTTACGCCGCCATGCTGATCATTCCCCTCACCGGATGGCTAGCCTATACCGAGCATGTAATGCGCTCACTTGGGGTGCGTCCCGCAAGCTGGTTTGGGTTTCGCATTCCATTGCTCCCGGACTTTGGCATCAATTGGCACTTCATCCACAATTGGGGCGGAAAACTTGCTTTGGCGCTTGTTGCATTACATGTTGCTGCGGCACTCAAGCATCATTTTTGGAACAAAGATCACACGCTCAAACGTATGCTGCCTTAGAAGCAACTAACTGTGCGGATTCATTCCGTTCGCTATCATCCAGTGATGCTCCTGATGATGCATCCCCCGCACCATTACCCCAATAAAACCCAAAGCCCGAAGCTTAGTCACTGAAGCTGCGTTGGGTGGTACTACCACCATAGTCGCTCCCTTGGCCGTTTCCAGCGAAGAAAATTTCCAGCCCCCGACACCATCCATGCTTTTAACATGGGCGGACACCATTCGCTGGATGGACCCAACAACTGAACCTACTCCCGAAACATCAAAACTCATGCCAGTTTCGGTGTTCTTAGCATCGACTACAGCCTCGAGCGTTACGTTGTTCATATCGATCAAATGCTGCCGCAGAGCTTCAATATTGACCTTTGACCAATCAGTCTTTGGATCGGTCTCCAGAAGCGCCACGATCTCGGCGATGGCTGCAAAAGCGGATTGCCCGCCCTCAGTTGGCAGCTTCGATGTGGACTGGGCCATCATTTTCCGATGATCCATTTTCATGTGGTCCAAGGTTCC
>Ga0209583_10000116_pt1 | contig 25706 bp, 26 predicted proteins | sample Str014_FD_187201 | JGI IMG/M metagenome (GOLD analysis project Ga0209583, IMG submission 187201) | Freshwater sediment microbial communities in response to fracking from Pennsylvania, USA - Straight Creek_MetaG_SC_2014 (SPAdes) (version 2) | ecosystem: Environmental > Aquatic > Freshwater >... | reverse complement strand
GGCGCTCACGGCTGGCGCTACGCTTACAGCCTGAACGGGCGCCGAAACATCCTGAGTCTCGGCACCTATCCCGACACTGGGTTGGCGCTCGCCCGCAAGAAGGCCGACGATGCGCGCGCGCAGGTCGGAGCAGGCATCGACCCCAGCATCGCCCGCAACCACTGGCGCTCGTGCCGAGCAGCTTCGAGGGGCCGCCCGCTGCGATTTGGCCCATCGGCCCGGGGCCGTGGTCACGGCCTGGAACGCGAGTGGGTTCGCAGGGTCGAGGGCTGGACCGCCGACCAGCGCGCCTTCTGCAGCCCACCATGCCTGCCCGCGCCGAACTACCGGCCGGCCTCCGGCCTCCGGCGGCTGTTGGCGACGGTCCAGTCGTAAGGCACGAACCGAATGCCGAAGTCCGGCGGCGCCGGTTGCGGCACATAGCGGTTCGCGTAGTCCAGCAGGCTGACGGCCGGGCGCGGCACGAAGTCGTCGGGATAGAAGTTCAGCAGTTCGCTCAGCCACACCGTGCGCGCGGCGGTGTCGATGCGAAAATTCACCGGCCGCGCGAAAAACGCACGCGTCTCGCGTTCGAGTTCGGCGTCGAGGGCCTCTGCGGTGAAGGGTCGACGCGGCAGCACCGGGCACGACACGGCCGAGCAGTTGAGGGCGAAGTGAATGCGTGGGTCGATGCGAGCGCGGGCGTAGGGCCGGATCACGTCGTTCTCAAAGCCGTAGAGCGACATCGCCTGACCACCGACCTCGAATTTTCGCAACACGAAGAACCGCGCCTTGGCCAGCCCTGCATGGGTGGCCGGGATGCCGCTCTGCACCACGTTGTACATGGACAGCGCGTTGTACGCGTTGATCATGTGGGCCAGCCGGGGCGAGCCGTCGGGCACGCTTTCGAGCGGCACCGCGGCCACATGACGCACATACCGGTCCAGATCGGACGGGTCCTGTGCCAGCGCCTGGAAGTCGACCTCGCCGCGATCATTGACCTGCGAGGCCAGCACCCGCGCCCACGCGGCGTCGGCCTCCTTGGCCGTGGGCAAGGGCACACCGGGGGTGGCGACCAGCGTCGAGCATCCCGCCAGGAACATCAGTGCGCAGGCGGTCCAGGGAAGAGCGGAGCGAGGGTTCATGGCGGCGTTTGATGCTCTGGTGGAGGTGCTTGCACTGATGCGCCCGCAGTGCGGCGGCACGCGAGCGGCCCTTGAGCCACTTGATGGGAAATGTCGCGATCACGGAGGGGTTCGTTGCAGGTGCTGCCGCAAGCCCTTGCCGCAGGGGCTGCCACGTGCCGCTCGACGTCTGCAAGGGCTTCAACAGGTAGGCGTCGCGCTGGGCGTTGTAGGCGCACATGCTCAAGGGGCCGTCTTGCGTGATGGCCATGAACACGCAGGCGTCGATGCGCTCGGCGTCCAGTGCGCAGGCGTCCATGAAGTTGTGGGTGAACAACGTGAGCTTGTGAACGCGCCCGCGTGCTGCCACCAGGTCGCGGCGCAGCCGCCACGCCAGGGTCAGACCCCAGCGCAGCCCGGCCATTGCCAGAGCAGGGCGCGCCAGGCTCGCCGCCAGCAACGAACGCAGGGAACGCCAGGGCGTGCCGCGGTCGATGCGCACGTCGGCCGTCTCGCGCATGAAGCGCTGCACGTAGGCGCTGTCGGCAAAGGCGTCGTGGGCGTGCCCGTTGACCACCAGCAGCACCGCGCTGCGATTGCACTCGTGGTGCCCGGCCGCCAGCACGTTGAAGCGCAGGTCGTCGAGAGCTGTTCCTTGCCGCAATCGCTCGGCAACGCTGTCGTTGTTGATGGGCTCCGTGCGCGCGCCCAATACGCCTCGGCCGGTTTCGGCCTGCAATTGGAATGATGCAAACCGCACCACATCGGCATGGGCCACGAAGAAGGCCGTCAACATCGGCACATCGTCGAAGTTGTCGGCGTGGACGGTGGTGTTGAAGAACACACTGATCGGCAAACCGCGCGCGCGTTCGATGTATTCACGGCGCAGCGAATTGAGTTCGCGTTCCGACGCGTAGCCCTCCCGCCGTTGGGTCGTGTCGACATGGAAGGCAACGTCGGTGAGACCGGCCTCGGACAGCTCGGCCAGCAAGTCGCGGCCGGCCTTGATGCCGTTCGTGAACAACGACGCGCGCAGGCCCAGACTCGCCAGGCGGCGCACGATGGCCACCAGTTCGTCACGCCGGCGCAGCGTGGGCTCGCCGCCGGACACCTGCACGTCGGTGCCCGGCCCGTAATGCTGCAGGATCAGGTCGATGCGGCGAAAGACTTCCTCGAGCGGAAAGTCGCGCACGGCCTCGGCCGATTCGCTGAGGTAGCACAGCGTGCAGTCCAGGTTGCAGCGCTGGGTGATCTCGAGCGACACGCAGGCCACCGGCCAGCGGCGCCCGGCGGTCTGGTGCGCGTGCCACTGGCCGGTGCGCTGCATGCTCGCGCGAAGGTCATCGAGCGGAGCACGAGACGGTACGCGGCGCGGATGAATGGTGGTGGGGTCGATGGTGGTGTCAACGATGCGATCGGATCGGGATCGATCAATTGGTCGCATCCGCACGGCTGACCCCTACACCTTGATTTTCTTGGCGAACACGACGAGTCCAACGCCGCCAAGTACGGCGGCCGATGCCAATGACTGGTGTGCGGTAACGGCCTCGCCCAGCAGCGCTGCGCCGCCTAACGCAGCGATCACGGGCACGCTCAGCTGCGCGGCTGCAGCCTGCGACGAACGCAACCCGGGGAGCGCGGCGTACCAGATGGCGTAGCCGACACCGGACGCTATGGCGCCTGAAGCTGCGGCCAGCGCCAATCCGGCGAGCCCGGGCCAAGACGCGGGCCAGAACCATGCGCTGAGCAAAACGGCAAACGGCAATGCCCGCAAAAAGTTGCCGGACGTCGCTTCCAAGGGATTGCTTTGCCCGGGTCCGCGCAGCGAATAGACACCCCAGGCCACGCCAGCCATCAGCATCAGCAGCGAACTCTGCACCGCTGGAGGCGCCGAAGCGCCAGGCAGCAGCAGGGCAGCGAGTCCGCCCATGCCCAGCGCCAGCCCGAACCACTGCGCCATTCGCAGGCGCTCTCCGCGCCAACAGCCACAGCCGATCATCGTCAGCTGAACCGCGCCGAAAAGCAGCAGCGCGCCTGTACCGGCTTCCAGATTCACATACGCAAATGAAAATGCCGCTGCATAGGCGAACAAGGCGAATGCCGAGCCCCAGCTCCCGGCAGATCGCCGAGGACGCCCGGCAAGCAGGAACAACACACCCGTCCCCGCCAGAAGCCGCACGCTGGTGAAACTGGCCGGATCGATGCCTGCATGCTTCAGCGCCAGCCTGCACAGCAGGGAGTTGCCGGCGAACGCCAGCATGGCCAATGCCGTGAGGATGGCCAACCGCAGTGGCGTCAGCGGGGCGATCAAACGACGCCTGCGTATTCGCCGCGGGCCGGGTAGTTCTTGGCCAGCGCGAAGTCCAGCGCCGCGAGCAACTCGTCGAAATGCGGGCGCGCGAACGGCATGCTCTGCACCGCGCTGTAGTAGAGGGTGCCGTCGGGGCGCACGATGAAGACACCGGGTTCGGAGAACAGTGCGGGCTCTTCGATGCCGATCGAGGTGACGCCGCGCGACGTGCTGACGTGCAGGCCCCACTCGCGGGCGTTGGCCAGACTCAGGTCGTAGCCCATGCGAAGGTGTGGCGCGTGCAGCTTGTCGGCCATCGCCTGAGCACGCTCGAGTCCGTCGCTCGAAACAGCGACTACCTTGACACCGCGTTTGTCGAACTCCGGCTGCAACCGCCCCAGCTCCAGCAGGTACTTCAGGCAGATCGGGCAATGCAAGCCGCGATAGAACACGACCAGGGTGAAGTGTGGCGCGGCGTCCTCGGCCAGCTTGAATTCGCCGTCGATCAGGGTCGGCACGTTCAGGGCAGGCACGGCTTGGCGGGGCAGCAGCATGTTGGTGTCTCCTGATTGAGAGGGCGAGTCTAGCGAGCGATCCGAAACGATGAGACGCTATTCGTCCCCATCAACATGCAATGCGTTTCACGCTCGACCACTCGCCGCATTGTTCGAGCCAGCTTCGCGGAAGTCGTCACCAATCCATCACCGCCAACCGACAGTGCCCTGGCCATGCCGTGGGTGGCTGCTCCCGCGAAAAGGGCCGATCCATCGCCGAACGCGCTGTGAGAAATCGGTGAGGACTCGGCACACTTCGGCCGGCCATCCTCTGCGGGGCCCGTGGCAGGTCGTGAAGCCGAGTCTCGCGGCAATCACCCAAGCCCGGCGCTTCGAGCTGAAAGGAATCGCCGGCTAGTCCGACTCATGGTCCGGGCCGACCACGAACCGAAACGCGACCGTCTCTTGTCGATCCCATGAACCACACACCACAGCACGCGTCTTCGGCTCGCTCAGGCTTGGCGCCCACCGAACCGGCTCCGCGCCGCATCCTGGTGATCGAGGACGAGCGCGACATTGCCGAACTGATCGCGTTGCATCTGACGGACCTGCCGGCCCTAGTCACCCTGGCCAACGACGGCCCGGGCGGCCTGCAGCTCGCGCTGCGCCAGCCCTGGGACGCCATCGTGCTCGACATCCGCCTGCCAGGGCTTAACGGCCTGGACCTGTGCCGCGAAGTCCGTGCACAGACTACCCACGTGCCGATCCTGATGCTGACCGCGCGCGGTGGCGAACTCGACCGCGTCTTGGGCTTGGAGCTGGGCGCCGACGACTACCTGACCAAACCGTTCAGCGTGCTGGAATTGCAGGCGCGCGTGAAGGCCTTGCTGCGGCGCTCGGCCGTCACTTCCGCGCGCCAGGCCGAGGCCGCGGCGCTGAATGCGCCTTTCGTGGAACATGGCCGTCTGCGTGTGGACCGCCTGCAACGCCGCGCCTGGCTGGCAGGCACGGAACTCGTGCTGACCCCACGCGAGTTCGAGCTGCTCTGGCACTTTGTGCAGCACCCCGGCCGTGTGTTCACCCGCACCGAATTGCTGGACGATGTCTGGGGTCGGGGTCACGATGGCTATGACCACACGGTCAACAGCCACATCAATCGCTTGCGCAGCAAGCTGGGCGACGAGCGCGCCGAAGCGGAATTCATCCACACCGTGTGGGGCGTGGGCTATCGCTTTGCGCCGGCGCCGTGAGGCTGGCGTCGCACAGGCGCGAGCGCGCCATGGGGCGCCGGCTTCACGTGCGCGCGGCGCTTTTGGCGGCACCGTTGTTGCTCGGCTTGGGTGCCGTGATGTACCTGCTGCTGCAGCACTACAGCGCGCAGGCGGCGCTCGAAGCGGGGCAACGCATGAACCTCGGTCTGGCGCGCTACGTCGTCGAGCACCAGCCGCCCGGTCTGATCACGTCCACCGGCCGACCCGACCAAGGTTTGGTGAAGGAACTGGCCATGCACGTGATGGCCATCAACCCGTCGGTCGAGTTGTACCTGCTGGACGCCAATGGCCGGGTGATGGCCCACGCGCTCGACGGCCAGCCGGGGCCGGATCCGGTGGGTGTGCAGGTCGACATGGCGCCGATGCGGCGCCTGCTCAGCGCCGTGGATGACGCCACCGTGCTGCTGCCGGTACTGGGCACCGACCCGCGCAATCCGCAGCACGCCAATACGTTTTCGGTGTCGTCTATCGCGCCGCCGGGCGGCGGCATGGGCTACCTGTACATCGTGCTCAACGGCAGCGCGGCCCGCGACGTCACGGCCAGCCTGGGCAACTCCGGTGCACTGCGTGCGATGGCCATCGGTGCCGCCCTGTGCACCTTGCTGGTGGCCGCGGTGCTGTGGATCACCTGGCGGCAGCTGACCCGCCCATTGCGGCAACTCACCGATGAGCTGAAGTCCTTCCGCGACGATGGCGACGGCGTGGCGCTGACTCACGGCGGCGATGAGATCGGCGTGTTGCGAACGGCCGTGCAGTCCATGCGCCAGCGCATCGCTCAGCAGTTCCATCGGCTCGAAGACAGCGACCGACAGCGCCGCGAGCTGGTCAGCAACATCTCGCACGATCTGCGCACGCCCTTGTCCAGCATCCAGGGCTATGTCGAGACCGTGCTGCTGCGTGGCGAGGGGATCGACGCCCAAACCCGCGCCAACCACCTGCGTACCGCCTTGCGGCACGTCAAGCTGCTGGGCAAGCGCATTGCCGATCTGTTCGAACTGTCCAAGCTCGACGCCGGCCGCATCGAGCCCCGGCAGGAGGTGTTCTGCCTGGCGGAGTTGCTTCAGGACGTCGCGCAAGATTATCGGCTCGCGGCCGAGCAACGCGGCGTGTTGCTCAGCCTGGCCGCCGGCAGTCACATGCAGGTCAAGGTGTTTGCTGACATCGCGTTGATCGAGCGCGTGCTTCAGAACCTGATCGACAACGCGCTGCGCTACACGCCTTCGGGCGGCGCCGTGGTGTTGGCCATCGAGAACCGTGGCGCGCACATGCAGATCAGCGTGAGCGACACCGGCCTTGGCATCGAGAAGAGTCACCTGCCTCACATCTTCGAGCGCTACTGGCAGGCGGTCGATGCCGAGGAGCACAGCACATCGAGCAGTTCGGGGCTGGGCCTGGCAATCGTCAAGCGCATCCTGGACCTGCACGGCACCGTGGTGCGTGTGCACTCTGAGTTCAGGCGGGGCACTCGCTTTGAGTTCCTCCTGCCCCGCGCGACCTGAATTCATCAGCCTGGAGCCCGGAGCGTCTCCGGACTCCAAGCTTCAGTTCGCGGCGAGACCGTTCGAGCCTGCGGGCAGGCCCGTCACGCCGTTCGCGGCCGTCAGCGAACCGTCAGGGTCAATGGCAAAGGACGTGATGCTGTTGCTGCCCGCGTTCAGGACGAAGAGGCTGCGCCCGTCGGCGGCGATCGCCGCGTCGATCGGACCCGCGCCCGAGGTCGCAGCGATGCTCTGCGCCAGCGTCAACTTGCCCGACTTCTGGATGCTGTAACTGCTGATGTTGCCACTGCCGGTGTTCGTGACGTAGGCATGCCGGCCGTTGGGCGTGGTGACAACCCAGCAGGCGGCGGACTGTGTGTCGGCGACCGAAGCGCTGATCACGGTCGGCTTGGCAGGAGCCCAGTCCTCAAAACCATACGATGACACGGCGCTCGCATTGGCTGCGCCGCCGAAGGCCTCGGACACCAGGGCATGGCCGCGGCGATCGAAGGCGAAGCCGAACGGTGTGATACCTGCCGACGCCGTCACGATCGGCGCATCGATGCGGCCGTCGCGGCGCACCCGGTAGCTGACGAGCTTGTTGGTGGCCTTCTCGGTCACGAGCAGCACGTCGCCGTCCGGGCTGAAACCGACCTGGGCCGGCCCGGTGCCGCCGGCGGCAGATAGCGGCTGCGTGCTGCCGGACAACGCCTGCAGCGTGCCGGCAAGGTTGCGGAAGCCCGTGACGCTGCCCGCGCCCGATGCATTGAGCACGTAGACCACGCCGTCTTGCTCTGTCACGCTGATCGGCCGCTGGCCACCGGAATCCACGGTCGAGCGGAGCTCCAGACCTTTGCGTCGGATCGCGAAGGTCGAGACGGTGTTGCTCAGGGCATTCACGACGAACAGGAATCGGCCGTCGCGGCTGAGGGTCACCGCACCCTGGTTGCCGAGTCCGGTTCCTGTACCTTGGCCTTGCGTTGCCAGACGGATCTCAAGCGTGAGTGCACCGCTGCGCGGCGCCGCGTAGACCAGCAGTTCGTTGCCAGCCACCGCGTTGGTGCTGGTGAAGACCCGGTCGGAACGCGAGCCGTGGTCGTTGTCGTCGTTGTCATCGTCGCTGTGCGCGGCGGCGGACAGCCCCAGACCACTGAAGGCCAAGGCAAGGCCAAGGAGTCTGAACGCATGGCGTCGGTTGTGTTGCATCGTGATGCTCCATAGAACAGTTGAGGGCAATGGCCGCGCTGCGGCAGCAACGCGCCATGCAGTCTTGGGCGATGCCTGTGCCATGTCCTCACGGAACTGTCACCGGTTTCTATATGAATCGATCATGCGCCGAACTGGTGAGTCATCTCCATAGCCATGGGGTCGGCTCGTTTCAGTCCAACGCCGGTTTGATCGAACAATTTTTTTGGGCATGGGTTGGGTCGGCAAGAACCTTGGGTATCGGTGGGCTACCGGACCTCTATGGCAGCAGCTCGGCAATTCGATCCCAGGCTTCAGCAGGGATACGACCGACGTATTTTTCGGCGATCCGGCCTTCCGTGTCGATGAGAAAGGCGGTTGGCATGGAGAGCCGGGCGGGAAAGTTGTCTTGGGTCGCGGCGTCTCGACGCCACAGCGAGGGAAACGTCTCGGCGAGCGGCACGATGGCCTGGACGATGCGTTCGTATGAACGCACGTCGTCAACGTTCGAGTCGGTCGCCACGGTGACTAGTTCGAACGCCTTGCCTTTCCATCCGGAGTAGTTGGCTCGCAGCTCGGGCAGGACATCGCGACAGACGGCGCAGCCCGTGGACCAAAACCATACGATCACGACCTTGCCTCGCAGGCTCGCGAGCGATATCGCCCGACCGGACAGGGCGCGCCCGGACAGCTCCGGGACCGTTGGCAGTGGCTTGTCTTGCGCGCGCGTCGCGATCGGCAGCGCGATCAATCCGGCACGAATTGCCGCGCCGACAACGAATGATCTTCTGGTCGACTGCATCTCGTCTCCTCGCGTGTTGATCTGCGCATCGGTCGTCGAGACCTTCCCGCCCTTACCGAACTGCGCGCGGCTGGTTCATCGTCCTTGCGCGCTTCAAGACGTTTTTCACGAAGAGATGCGGCTGCGCAGCCAATCGTCAGAGACGACGCGTCATCGCCACCCTGAAAGAGGCCAACGGCGAGGTGTCGTCGAACCCGACCCCGCCCCAGGGCGACGCTAACGCCCAATCGATCCCATAGCCTGGCGAGGTCGACCGGATAGGGGCTGTCCTTCATCCGACCGTAGAGGCTCGCAAGCACCTGGGTGCCCGTGGCCTGGTCGCCGATGTAGTGAAGTGGCTCGATCGCAGACTCGAGTTCGATGTTGCCGTACCCGAGCATCGCCCTCAGCGCATGCTGGAGGCCCCGTTGCCCGTCGGTGGCCTGGCGAATCTCCATGTCCGCAAGCAGGCAGAACAGCGCACCGCCCCAGTAGGTTCGACCCCAAGTGTATGCACGAAGTCGACGATCCGTTGCGTTGGCAGCTCGATGTTCCGTGGCCGAAGACAACTCAGATCAGCGCGTCTCCGATCCGCACGGATTCAAAGGGCATGTGATCGAAGGCCGCGTACGGCATCCCAGCTCCATCCAGCGGGTCCTGCTCGACGGTTCCCGTGAGACCCGAACCCGATAGGGTGGACGCGCCAATGACGGCACATGCACGCAGCAGGCGTCGTCGGGTTGGATCAGAAATGAGCCGGAGCATTCGAACCGGGTCGTGTTTGTCGGAGCCTTCTTACGGGGACGTAGCCAATCTGGCAAATTTGTCGCAAGCTGTGCGACGGCGCTCGGTCGGCAGCAACATGGGCCGGTTTCCCGGGACTCGGCAACGACGAGTGCAGAATGAAGTCGCGTCTGGCATTCACACCGGAGACCCTGCGATGTCGATTCTGAAATGGTTGCTGATCTTTTTGGCCGTGGTGGTCGTCGGTGCCATCGGCGCAGGCCAGGTGGGGCTCTTCCGGAGTTCGGCGCCTACCGACCTGGGTGTGCGCGAGGGCAAGCTGAAGCCCCCGTCCGTGACCGACAACAGCGTGTCCAGCCAGGCCGTGCTGTACCCGGACAACCCGCAGCACCAGGCTGCACAGATCGCGCCGCTGCCGCTCCGGGGTGACGGCCAGATGACGATCGCGAAGATCAGAGGCGTGGTCGAGGCCATGGCCGGCGCAAAGGTCGTCAAGAGCGATGCCGACTACCTGTACGCACAGTACACGACGGCCCTGATGAAGTTCGTCGACGACGTGGAGTTCTGGTACGACCCCGCCGCCCAGGCGATCCAGGTGCGTTCGGCGTCTCGCGTCGGCAAAGGCGACATGGGGGTGAACCGCAAGCGGGTCGAAGCCGTGCGCACTGCGCTGACTGCGTCGCCCTGACTTCGGGCTGCGCCAGGCACCTGCGACCTCAGGCGATGTTGCCGAAGCGGCGCACGAATTGCCGGTCGATCCGGTCCTTCCAACGCCAGACCCAGCTGCCGTTCCATGCCCATCGTCCCCACGAGGCAAGGGCATGCCGATCACCCGTGCTGATGAGGTAGAGGGCTCGCTGCTGTGGATGCCAAGCTTCAAGCGAGCGCCCCTCGCATTTGGCGCGCAGGTTGTGGCCCAGGATCGGTCCCGCTCGCACGGCGAAGACGCCAGACTTCGGACGTGCGTCCGAATAGGCCGCGATGTCACCGGCGGCGAAAATCTGCGGATGCGACAGGCTCTGGAGCGTGGGGCTGACCCTGATGAATCCCCGGTCGTCGGTTGCCATTCCGGCAGCCCGTGGCCACGCCGGCGCCGCTGCGCCGGTCACCACCAGGCAACCGTCGAAGTCGATCGCTTCGCCGTGCTCGAGGTGTATTCGGTTCGGCTCGATTCGTTCCGCCTTGCGCCCGCCGACCCAGCCGATTCCCCGTCGGGCCAGCAAAGCCGTCACTTGCCGGCGCAGCTTCCCGGGTGAGCCTTCGAGCGGCAGCGTGTCTGAACCCACCAAGGTCAGTCGCAGGTGAGACCAGCCGTCCGTCACGGCTCGGTGATGTATCGCGAAGGCCAGTTCGACGCCAGCGGCACCGGCCCCGAGGATGACCAGATCAAAGCGCCGGCCGGCGCCGCGCATGCGCTCGACCAGCTGCGGCCACGCGGCGACGAAGCCCTCGATAGGCCGGATCGGCAGCGCGTTCTGCACGCTGCCAGACAAGTCCGCGATCGCAGCCACGGGACCGGTGTCGATCGAGAGCAGGTCGAAGTGCAGTTCCGCGCCGTCGTCGCAGCGAAGCAGTCGGTCGGGTGGATCGATGGAGACCGCGGCGGCTTGATGGAACGCGACACCGCCGCGCGCGGCCAAGGCATCCAGCGCAATCGCGCACGCCTCGATCGGATAGTGACCGGCGACCCAGCCGGGCAGCATGCCGGAGTAGATCTGCCGTCGGTAAGGCGTCACGAGCCGCACGTCGCAAGCGGCCATCGGCCGCTCGGCAAGGCTTGCCAGAACCGCAAGCTGGGCATGGCCCCCGCCCAACAGAACAAGACGCGTCATGGCGCGCCCTTCGCCAGCAGCGCATCCAGCCGTTCGAGTTGTTCGGGAAGATCCACGTCCCACAGGGTCTCGAACTCACGGATGCGCAGGCCCAGGGCACGCGCTCGGGCGCGGGTGTCCGACATCACGCGGCTGTTGCTCCAGGTCATGCCTTCGAACAATGTCGGCTGCGGCGCGCGCAGGCCGACCAGGGCATAGCCGCCGTCCTCGGCCGGGTAGAAGACCGCGTCGTCGCCGCTGATCAGCGCCCGCGACGCCTCGCGAAGATGCTCGGGGCGCAGCACCGGGCAATCCGTGCCGACGACGAGCAACGGGCCTCGTGCGCAGTGCAGCCGGAACGCGGCGTGCATGCGGTCGCCGAGGTCGCCGCTGGACTGGACGAGGAGGTCGACGCCGCTGGTCTGCTTCAACGCGCGGAAGAAGCGATGCCGGCTGTCGGGCGTACACCAGACCGTGACCGTACCGAGCTGCGCATCGAGCGCGCACGCCACGGTCATGCGCGTCAAACGCCGCTGCAGCCGCGCCGCGCCCTTCGCACCGAGCACGGGGATCAGCCGGGTCTTGGCCAAGCCCGGTATCGGGGCCTTGGCCATGATGGCGATCTGCACGGTCTGCAGCATCTCAGGGCGGCGGTGCACGGTAGCCATAGCGCAACGCGAGCTTGGCGGGGTCGGCGCCGAGAAAGTACGCCGCACGCAGGCGCCACATCAGCAGGATGGTGCGCCACGGGCCGTGCCGTTCCCAGCGGCGTGCGGAGGTCATGACGCGTTCGCGCAGGCAGGCGGGCGGCCCGTGGCGTTTGAGCCGCGTCGACAGCGCGACATCCTCCATCAGCGGCTGGTCCGGGAAGCCGCCGATCTGGTCGAACAGATCTTTCCGGACGAAGATGGCCTGATCGCCGGTGGCGATGCCGGTCCAGCGTGAGCGCAGGTTCATCAAGCGCTCGACAATGCGCATCACCGGTCGTGGGCTGTCGATCGTCACGTCGAACCGGCCCCAATGGGTTCGGTCGAGCGTGGCACACCGCACCAGCGTGTCGGCGTTGTGCGGCAGTCGTGTGTCGGCGTGCAGGAACATCAGCAGGTCGGCGTTGCAGGCGGCCGCGCCGGCATTCATCTGCCGCGCCCGCCCCTGTGGGGCCACGAATGCGAGGTCGGCGAGACCGGCAGCGATGGCCAGTGAATCGTCGGAACTGCCGCCGTCGACGACGACGACTCGCGCGCCGCGCTTGCGGAATCGCTGCAACTCGCCCAGGTGCGACACGAGGTGGTGCGCTTCGTCGAGCACCGGCACGACGATGCAGAGCGCGGGTTTCAGCGGCTCCATGTTTCAGCGCGCGTCGTTGAGCGACCAGTCGTACTCGAGGTGGACGATCTTGAACCGACCGGCCCGGATCTCGGCCTTCGACGCCGGCGTGGTGCCCAGCACGTCCGCGTAGCGAATGAACAGCGTCTGCAGCGACGCCAGGCCCTGGTGACCGCGCTCGAAGTCTGCGTGGTACCAGTCGAACAGCTTCGATGCCGACAGCGTTCCGTTCTCCGCATCGAAGCGGTTGCGGCTGCGGTCCGACAGGAAGCGGCGCATCGCGTCTTCGAGCTGCGCACCGAGTCGTTCGCCGACGTAGGCCTCGTCGCGCAGCATCGGGCAGCCGACCGACGCACACACGACGGCGACGTGGATGCGCGGATCGTCGAAGACCCCCGGCGCGCGGATCAGCCCGTGTTCGAGATCGTCCAGGCTGCGCTGCTCGCCGAGCAGCGTGAAGAACTTGCGCTTCCAGGGGCTCTGGAACACGCTGCCCAGGTCCTTGATCGACTTCAGGTCGGGGTAGCGCGTCAGCACGAGTTCGATCGTGAAGGCGTTGTAGGCGTTGATCAGGAACGCCAGCCGGTCGTTGCGCGACCAGCCGGCGTACTCCTGTGGCGTGACCGCGCTGACGCTGATGAGGTAGCCGCGCAGCGCCTTCGGATCGGCCTGGAGGGCGGCGTAGCGCACGGTCGAGGCCACACCGCCCGGCGCGACGACGACCTGCTGCTTCAGCAGCGCGTCCCAGCCCGGGTGACGCAGATCGAAAGCCGCCTGCGCCAGCGGCGCCCACGTCAGCACCCCCAGCGCCAGCAGCGCGATCAGGACATGGCGTGATCGATTCATCGTGCCCTCCGGTTCAGCCGCGCCGCCACGCATGGAAGCGCTCGACCCACGCGAGCAGCCGCTGCGGCGCATGGGCGCGCTTCCAGTTGCCGGCCACGGCCTTGTTGGCCTCGGCCATCGTCGGGTAGGTGTGGATCGTGCCGAGGATCTTGTTGAGGCCGATGCCGTGCTTCATCGCGAGCACGAACTCGGCCAGCAGGTCGCCCGCGTGTTCGCCGACGATGCTGGCGCCGAGAATCCGGTCCTTGCCCGGCACCGTCAGCACCTTGACGAAGCCGTGCGCTTCGCCATCGGCGATGGCGCGGTCCAGGTCGTCCAGGGCGTAGGTCGTGACCTCGTACGGCACCTTCTTCTCCTTTGCCTCCAGCTCGTTCAGGCCGACGCGCGCCACCTCGGGATCGACGAAGGTGGCCCAGGGGATCACGCGGTAGTCGGCCCGGAACTTCTTGAACGGATCGAACAGCGCGTTGACCGCGGCATACCAGGCCTGGTGCGATGCGGTGTGCGTGAACTGGTAAGGCCCCGCCACGTCGCCGGCCGCGTAGATGTTCGGAAAGTTGGTTTGCAGGAACGCGTTGACCTCGACCGTGCGGCCGGTGGTGACGCCGAGCTCCTCCAGCCCGAAGCCAGTCAGGTTGGCGTTGCGGCCGACGGCGACCAGCAGCGCATCGAACGGGATGCGCACCTCGCTGTTGGCGTGTTCGGCAATCAGCAGCTTCTCGCCGTTGATGACTTCGATGCGCTTCGCGGTGTGGTCGAGCAGCACCTCGATGCCTTCGCTGCGAAAGCGTGCCGTCACCAGGTCCGAGGCGTCCGCGTCCTCGCGCATCAGCAGGCGCGGCGCCTGCTCGACCTGTGTGACCTGCGAACCGAGCCGTGCGAAGGTCTGCGCGAGTTCGCTGCCGATCGGGCCACCACCGAGCACGACCAGCCGCTCGGGCCGGTGCCGCAGGTTCCAGACGTTCTCGGAGGTGAGCACCTCGACCTGCTCGATGCCCGGGATCGGCGGCACGAACGGGCGCGCGCCGGTCGCGATCACGATGCTGCGTGTGGTCAGTCGTCGCACCTGTCCGTCGGCCTGGGTGACCTCCACTTCCCACGGCGAGACGATGCGTGCCGAACCCATCGCCACGTCGACGCCGAGCGCGGTGTAGCGTTCGATCGAGTCGTGCGGTTCAATCGCCCGGATGACGCGCTGCACGCGCGCCATCGCGTCGGCGAAGTCGAACTCGGCCTGCGCCGAGCGCATGCCGAACTCGGGGGCTCGCTTGACGAGCGAGAGGAATCGCGCGGAGCGGATCAACGCCTTCGACGGCACGCATCCGGTGTACAGGCAGTCGCCGCCGAGCCGGTGCTTCTCGACCAGCGTGACCTTGGCTTTGACGGCAGCGGCGATGTAGGCCGAGACCAGCCCGGCCGAGCCGGCGCCGATGACCACCAGGTTGCGATCGAAGCGGGCCGGCTTCTTCCAGCGTCGGGTGACTTTTCGCGCCCGGAACAGGTCGATGCCCTTCTTCGCGATCAACGGGAACAGGCCGAGCAGCGCCAGCGAGGCGAGCACGCCGGGCGAGGCCACATCCGACAGCTTGTCGATGCGCGCGAGCTGGGTGCCGGCGTTCACGTAGACGACCGTGCCCAGCAGCATGCCGATCTGACTGACCCAGTAGAACGTCAGCACCCGGATGTGGGTCAGGCCCATCGCGAGGTTGATCAGAAAGAACGGAAACAGTGGCACGACGCGCAGCGTGAAAAGGTAGAAGGCACCGTCTTTTTTCACGCCGTCGTTGATCGCGGCCAGCCGCTCGCCGAAGCGCGCCTGCACCCAGTCGCGCAACACCACGCGCGACATCAAGAACGCGAGCGTCGCGCCGATCGAGGCCGCGAACGACGCGATCAGGCTGCCCCAACCGAGCCCGAAGATCGCGCCGGCGGCCAGCGTCAGGATGGTCGCACCCGGCAGTGAGAGCGCCGTGACGGTGATGTAGACGCCGAAGAAGGTCAGCGCCGCGATGAGCGGGTTGGCGGCGCGCCAGGCTTCGAGCTGGCCTTGCTGGCTCTTGATGAACTCCAGGCTCAGGTAGCGCTGCAGGCCGAACGCGAAGAACGCGATCACCGCCGCCACCAGCACGGCCAGCAGGCCCCAGCGCTTGCCTGAACTCATGGTTCGATGCCCTTGTCGATGTCCGGCCGGAAGGCCTGCCAGCCCCAGTAGATGCGGGTCGCGATCGTCACCGCGCACATCGCGGCGAACAGGAACGCGAGTGTCGCGAAGTGCTGCGGCCAGGCGCACATCGCGATGAAGAACGCGAGCGTTTCGGTGGCCTCGGTGAGGCCGCCGAGGAAGTAGAACGACTTGTCCGGGTAGTCGACGCTGGTCAGCCCGCGCTTTGCGGCGATGGTGGCGAAGGCGAGGAAACAGGTGCCGGTGCCGACGAACGCGGCGAGCAGCACGGCGGCTGCCAGCGCGTTGGCGGCCGGGTCGGCGACCGCGAACGCGAGCGGGATCGCGGGATAGAACAGGAAGTCGAGGCTGATGTCGAGAAAGCCGCCGCGGTCGGTCGGCGTCGTGGCACGCGCGACCGCGCCGTCGAGGCCGTCGAGAAGCCGCGAGACGAGGATCAACGCGGCGCCGAGCCAGAAGGCGTGCAGCACGATCGCGGCTGCGGCGGCCCAGCCGAGTGCGAGCCCGGCGAAGGTCAATGCATCGGCACCGATCCTGCGACGCACGAGCCGGCGCGCCAGGCGCTCGAGGGCCGGGCGGATCAGTGCGGTGGTTTGACGATCGATCATGGACGGTGGGGTTCGATGATGACGGCGTCTTGGTCATCGGTGTTCGGCAAGGTCTGCGCGAGCGCGTCGATCTCGCGTAGCACCTGTTCGACGATTGCTGTGCTCAGGTAGTGGTCGACCCGGCCGCGCACGTGCGCGACCAGTGCCGGTTCGCTGAGGTCGGTCGACCAGTCTTCGCCCGACGACCTCGTCGCGCTCGCGGCACTCGACGCGACGCGCCACTTCGCGCACCAGGTGATCGACCACAGCCACATCGCACGGCGCAGCGGCACGTGCCATTCGTTCCACGCGGATGCCGACGAACCCATCTCGCGCGACCAGTCGGCGTAGGCGCCTGCGACCTCGTCGACGCTGAGCGCGGCGCTGCTCGTCGCGTCCCAGGTGGTCGAGGTGTAGAGCGTCGCATGGGCCAGATCGAGCGACGCGTGGCTGTACCGGCACTTCTCCAGATCGACGAGTACCGCGCGACCATCGGCGCGGACCATGAAGTTGCCCGGGTGGGCGTCGAACGAGATCAGGCACAGCGGTGGGCGCGGCGGCTGCGCGCACAGCCGTCGATAGCGATCGATCTCCAGGTCGATGCGGCGCCTCGCCGACGGGTCGACCTGCGCGGCGTCGAGGTACGCGGCCTGGGACTCGATCTCGGCGAGGAGGTCGGCCATCGGATCGGCCGCCGACGTCAACGGCGCACGCGTGTCTTCCGCTGGCAGCGGCAGTTGATGGATGCGCGCTAACGCGGTCATGATGGCCGCCAAGTCGCGCGGGAACACGGCAGCGCGCCCGCTTATCTCTTCGACGATCAGTGCGCCCCGCGGCATCGGGGCGGAAGGAGCCAGCACGTCGAGCAGCCTCGGCGCGTGGCCACTGCGGCACGCGCGCTCGAAGCACGCCGCCTGGTAGGCCAGGTTCGCTGCCGCAGCGAGGTTCATCTGGCTCTGCTTCGGGATGCGCGCCAGCGCCCCGTGGCCGACGAGGCGCACGTGGGTGTGGGCGAGGCCGTTGTCGGGCAGGACTTCGAGGTCGGAGCCGGCCCAGCGCAGCGTTGCCTGTTCCATGGCGGCGGCGAGTCGCTGCCGGACTTCGCTGGCGTCGCGTGTCATCCGAGTACCACCACCGGGCCGCCGGCGGCCTCGGCGTCCGCCGCGTCGTGGGTCACCATCAGCGTCGGCAGACCGAGTCTCCGTGCGTGCTCGAACACGAAGCGCCGAAAGTCCGCCCGAAGCGCGGCGTCGAGTTTGCCGAAGGGCTCGTCGAGCAACAGCAATTGCGGCTCGGAGAGCAGCGTGCGCAGCAGCGCCACGCGCGCCCGTTGCCCACCGGACAAGGTGGCCGGGTCGCGCTCGCCGTAGCCCGCGAGGCCCGCCTCCGAAAGTGCCTCGTCCACTGCATGCCGCCGCGAAGCGCGCGCGCGAACGGCGGCCGGCACGCCGAACAGCAGGTTGCCCGCCACCGACAGGTGCGGGAACAGCAGGTCGTCCTGGAACAGGATGCCGGCGCGGCGCGCGTGCGGTGGCTCGTCGTTCAGGCGTCTTGCGCCGATCGACACCTCGCCGGTGGCGACGAATGGCGCCTGCAGGAAGCCGCCGATCCAGGCCAGAAGGCTCGACTTGCCGGAACCGCTGGCGCCCATCACCGTCACGACCTGGCCGGGGGCAATGTCAATCGACAACTGCCGGATCAACTCGCGGTCGGGCAGCGCGATGCGCACATCGCGAAGGCTCAAGGTCTGCGCCGTGCCGGTCGTCATGCCATGCCTCGGCGGCGCAGGTACAGCAAGGCCGGCAGCGCCAGGGCCGCGCCGTAGACGAGCAGCGGGATGCCCGCCTGCAGGAAGGCATAGACACCCATGATCCGCGGATCGGCACCGGAGGACAGCGTGACCGCTTCGGTCGTCAGCGTCGCCACGCGGCCCGCCCCGGCGAACAGTGTCGGCAGGTACTGGCCGACGCTCACTGCACAGCCGATCGCAAACGCGATCAGCACCGGCTTGAGCAGCATCGGCAGGCGCAGGCGCCACAGCACGCACCAGGGCATCACGCCGAGCGCCGCTGCGGTGCGGGCGTAGCGCGGGTCGAGCGCGCGCCACGGGTCGGCCAGCGAAAGAAACGCGTACGGCAGCACGAACACCAGATGGGCCCACGCGACGGCGAGCCAACTGCCGTCCAGACCCAGCTTCAAGAGGAAGACCTGAAAGCCGTAGAGGAAGGCGATCTGCGGCACCAGCAACGGTGTGTAGACCAGCCACAGCACGCGATGAGTCGGCGCATGGCCGCGGCGCGTCTCGGCCTCCAGGCAGGCGATCGTCAACAGCACGGCAACGAGTGCGCTCGCGAGGGCGAGCCCCACCGTCGTCATCACGGTGCCGGTCATGCGCGGGAGCTGAAGGGCCCAGGTCTGCAGGGTCCACTGCCCGGGCACTGCGGCGGGAAAACGCCAACTCTGCGCGAACGACCAGAACGCCGTGCCGACCAGGGCGACCCCACCCAGCACCAGCGCGAGTGCAGCGAGGCCAGCCGCCGTGCGGGCCACCGGCTCGATGGCGCCGGCACGCCCACCCCGCTCGCACCAGGCTCGGCCGACGGACCCGACGCACATCTCGCCCGCGCGCCACGCGAGCAGTGCAGCGAGCACCACCAGCCCCTGTAGAGTGGCGGCGGCCGCAGCCGGGAAGTAGCGCTGCAGGTCGTAGTCGGCGAACCACCGGCTGGCCAGCAGCGCGAGTGGCGGCGGGTTGCCCGGCCCGAGGATCAGGCCGACCTCGACGGTCGACATCGAGAACGCCAGCACGGCATAGACCGGCAGCCGCAGCTGCGCGTAGACCTGCGGGAAGACGAGCTTGAACCAGGTCGTCGCGGGGCGGTATGCGAGCGTGGCGCCGACCCGGCGCAGCGCTGCGTGCGGCACCTGGCTCAGCGCCGCCGTGGTCATCAGGATCAGGTACGGCACCTCCTTTAGCACCAGGCCCAGCACCATCGCCATGCCCTCGGGGTCGCGCACCGTCACCAGGCCCGCGGGCGGGCGATCCCAGCCGGTCAGCGCCGGCGACACCAGCCTCACCAGCCAGCCACTCGGCGCGATGATGAACGCCAGCCCGATCGCCAGCGCCACATGCGGCGTGGCCAGCAAGGGCGACACCATCGCCGAGAGCCGGCGATAGCTCGCGTGGTCCCGCAGCAGCGCGCAGAACGCCGCAGCGAGTGCGAGCGAAAACGCCGTGGCGAGCAGGCCGGTCTGCACGCTGAGCCGCACCGAGCTCGCCACGCCGGGCTGGTCCATCAGCGCGCGCCAGGGGTCGAACGACAGGTGTTCTCCGCCGATCGCAGGCAAGTACCCGAAGGCGGGCAGCAAGGTCCCCACCAGCCCGGCAGCGACCGGCAGCAGGAACAGCGCAGTCGTGAGCCACGGCGCGAACGCCCACAGGCCGCCGCTATGCGTGAATCGTTGCGCGAAGGACGGCGAACGCGTGCTCATCATCGCAAGGCGGCCGCGGCGTCAGCGTGAATAGCGCTTCTCCCACTCGGCGGTGATGCGCGTCATCCAGCTCGGGTGCGGCTCCAGCAATGGCGCGCCGAGCTCTGCGTTGGTCGGCAGCCCCGGCATGCCGGCCTTCGGCGCGAACAGCCCGCGCTCGGCTACGGGCACTTTCGCCAGATCGAGCACGGTCAGGTTGCCGCCCCAGGCCGGGTCTTGTGCGCGCGCCTGCGTGGCGGGCTCGAGCAGAAAGTCGGCCACGACGAGCGCGGCTTCCTTGTGCGCCGCGTTGTACGGGATCGCGACGAAACTCGTGTTGCCGATCGTGCCCTTGGCCATCACGAAAACGCGCGCACCGGGCGGCAGCAACTGGTTCGCGATCGACACCGCCGCCTCGGCGGGGTCGAATGCCATGTGGATGTCGATCGCACCGTCGTTCATCAACTGGCGTTCGGCCGGGCCGCTCTCCGGGAATTCGCGACCGGCTCGCCATAGCGTGGGCCGCAACTGGTCGTACCAGGCCCACAGCGGCGCCGTCACCGGGCCGAAGTCGGCGTCGGTCGCCGGCCGCTGCAACACCGACGGGTCGGGCAGCAGGTCGACAAGTGCCTGCTTCAGAAACGTGGCACCGAGGAAGTTGCGCACGGTCGGGTGCGTGACGCGGCCCGGGTGCGCCTGCGCGAACGCCAGCAGCGCGCTCGCCGAGGCGGGCATGTCGGCGAGTTTGTGGCGTGCGCTGTCGTACACGTAGACGAACTGGGCGAGCCGCCACGGCGCCGCCATGCCGTCGATCGGCACGGTGAAATCGATCACGTTGGAACGCTTGTGTTCGGTGTCGACGTAGCGGTAGTTGGGCAGCGCCTGCGTGACGGGGCCGTAAAGCAGCCCCTGTGACTTCATCGCCAGGAAGCTGGGGCCGTTGATCCAGATCAGGTCGACGCTGCCATTGGCATTGCGGCCCGCACTTTTCTCGGCGACGACACGCGTGACCGCTTCGGCGGTGTCCTTGAGCTTGACGTGCTGGACCGTGATGCCGTAGCGGCGTTTCACTTCGTTGCCGGCCCATGCGATGAACGCGTTGGTGCGCTCGTCGCCGCCCCAGGCGTTCCAGTAGACCGTCTGCCCCTTCGCGCGCGACACGATGTCCGGCCAGGGCCGGCTTTCCGGTTCGGCATGCAGGGGCGCTGCCGCAGCGACCGCGATGGCGAGGAGGGCGGTGCGAACGAAGGTGGCAGTCATGATGGGCGAATACCTGGCTTGTGCGCCACGCGGCGCGCTCGGTGGTTGAAGTTGCTGTGTGTTTGCTGCCGGAGCCGCGGCGTCACCATCTGAGAAGCCGCGGACCCAGCGCGGCCCCGACGCCCGCAGTCGCCGCGATGCCCGCGACATACCAGATGGCCATGAACGGCAAGGCCGTCTCGGGGCAATGGAATGCATAGATCGCAGCGCCCGCGGCACCGCTGAGCACGCCGGCGCAGGCGCCAGCGTGTGCCAGCCGCGTCGGTGCAAGCTGTCGCAATGCAAGGACGGCTGCCACGAAAATTGGCACGGAGATCATCAAGACGCTGACGGTGCAGGTCCGCCAGCTCTGACCCCACACCATGGCAGCGCGCGCCGACGGTGGCGAACCGGCATACGCCGCGATCGCCATCAGCCACAACAGCAAGACCGGCAGGGCGATGGCCAACCCGCCGGGTCGTGCGCTGACGCCTGGACGCGCGAGCCGGGCCAGGGTCGCGAAGCCGGCGCATGCCACCGCGGCCGGAACCAGCACCTTGGTCCAGAACATCGGCAGCCCGATCGCCTGCGCCAGGTCGGGTCGGGTGCCCATCGTCAGCAACATCGTCAGGATCGCCAGCGGGACGCCCGCCGCCAGCGCGATCGCGATCTGTCTCGCCGCCGCACGGCGGGGCACCGCGGCGGTGTCGGCCGCCAAGAGGGAAATCAGGTCATCGGTCTTCACGATGAATTTCCTACGCGCTTGCCGAGCGCCTTCAATCCGCGATGGATGCCCACCTTGACGGCGGACTCCGACATGCTCAGAAGCGCGGCCGTCTCGGTCACCGACAAGCCCTTGAGCTTGACGTGTTCGATCGGCAGGCGTTGCCGATCCGGCAGGGTTTCGAGCAAGCCGGTCAGGTCGCGGCGGGCGTTGCTGGCATCGGTGCTGGATTCGGCAAAGATCGCCAGGTCATCGTCGAGCGGATCGTGCAGGGCCTCGCGCCCGGCCTTCGATCGCAGCAGGTCGATCAGCTTGTAGCGCGCGATCGCGTGCACCCAAGCGGTCAGCGGCTGATCGCGTTCGTAGGTGTGGCGCTTGTTGTGCATGGCGAGCAGGCATTCCTGAACGAGGTCTTCAACTTCATCGGGCCAGCCGAACAGGCGCCTGCGAAGAAAGGCGCGCAGGTGCACGCTTAGCTTTTGCAGGAAGGCGTGGTAGGCCGCATGGTCTCCGTCCAGTCCTCGCAGGAACAGGGCGTGGAGTTCTGCCTCGATGTCGCCCGGCCGAGATGGCGTTGCTTCTGTAGTTCGCGTCATCGGGCAGGACGGTTACAGCCGGCCAAAAAAAGTTGGCGAATTGTGCGGTGTGCTGTAACCGGTGGGCCGCAATTCGCGAAATACCATCGACCGCGCCAGTTGGCAGGTTCGTTCCTCAACCACCGGAGTCACCTCATCATGAACCGTTCGATCGCAATCACCGCATTCACACTCTCCGCCCTTGCCGCGGGCGCCGCCATGGCCCAGGACACCAAGCCCATGGCCGACAAGATGGCCAGCATGGAAAAGTGCTACGGGGTGGCGCTCGCCGGCAAGAACGACTGCAAGGCGGGTGCCGGCACCAGCTGCGCAGGCACGTCGAAGACCGACTATCAGGGCAATGCGTGGAAGAACGTTGCGGCCGGTACGTGCGTGACGATGAAGACGCCGAAGGGCATGGGGTCGCTGGAAGAAATGAAGTCCTGATTCGACTCGCACGGCCGTGACACCTCACATGCTTTCCGGGCTCGGCCTCAAACCCGAGCACCACGAGGCGGCACTGGCGTGTGCGACGGAAGGCATGTGGTTCGAGGTGCACGCCGAGAACTACCTCGTCGCCGGCGGCCCGAGGCTGCGCGGGCTCGAAGCCATCCGTGCGGTCCACCCGCTGTCGCTGCATGGTGTGTCGCTCTCGCTTGCGGGCGATGCGCCGCTCGATACGGCACACCTCAAGCGCCTGTCCGCGCTGGTTCGGCGCGTCGAGCCGGGGCTGGTGTCGGAGCATCTGGCCTGGTCGGCCTGGTGCGGGATCAATGTGCCGGACCTGCTGCCGTTCCCGCGCAGCAACGAGGCGCTGCGCCGCATCGTGTCGAACATCGATCAGACGCAATCGGCACTCGGCCGCAGGGTGGCGATCGAGAACCCCTCTCATTACCTGCGCATCGATGGCCACGCGTGGGACGAGATCGGATTCCTGAAGGAACTGGTTCGGCGCACCGGGTGCGGCTTGCTGCTGGACGTCAACAACGTGTACGTCTCATCGCGCAACCTCGGTTTCGATGCCGCGACCTACCTCGACGCATTCCCTGGCGAGAGCGTGGTGGAGATTCACCTCGCCGGTCACACCGCGGATCCCGCGTTGGGCGAGTCCCTGTTGATCGACTCGCACGATGCGCCGATCGCACCCGTGGTGTGGGGTCTGTATCGACGCCTCGTCGAGCGCATCGGTGTCCGACCGACACTGATCGAACGCGACGGCAATGTGCCTGCATTCGACGAATTGCTCGGTGAATGCCAGTTGGCGACGACCGAGTTGCGTCGCGTCGGCGAACTTTCGGCGCAGCCCTCATGAGCGCCTCGCTGGCCGGCTTTCAGTCGGACTTCGTCAAGTCGCTGTTCGACCGCGATGCAAAGTCGGAACTGACGATACAGCCTGCGTTCGCGGTGTATCGCAACACGGTGATGAGCGCTTGCGTCGATGCACTCCAGGCGAACTTTCCGAGTGTTGCGCGGCTCGTCGGTGTCGACTGGTTTCGTGCGGCCGCCGCGACACATGTTCGGGTGCAGCCGCCGCGCGATGGCCGCCTGCTGATGTACGGCGAGACATTCGCCGATTTCCTCGCCGGATTCGCGCCGGCGCGCGATCTCCGCTATCTGCCGGGTGTTGCCCGGCTGGACCGGCTCTGGATCGAAGCGCACACCGCCGCAGACGCGATCGTGGTCGATAGCGGCTGGTTGGCAAGCCTGTCGCCGGAGCAACTCGGCGCAGTGCGCCTGCGACCTCATCCAGCTGCGCGCTGGTGCCTTTTCGACGACCTGCCGATCTACTCGATCTGGGGGGCCAATCGCGTGGGCATCGACACCACGGAAGAGACCGTCTGGCAGGGCGAAGGCGCCTTGCTGACCCGGCCATTCGACGCCGTTGGGTGGCAGGCGCTCGACCCTTCGGGCGGCGCGTTTCTGGACGCCTGCGCTGAAGGCCGCTCGCTCGCAGAGGCCGCAGGCGCTGCGCTGAATGTTCACCCCGACTTCGACATCGCAGACCTGCTTTCGCGATTGTTGTGTGCGGGCGCATTGACCCGTCCGACCCCGAACGAAGAGAGTCCTGCATGAACGAGTCCACGACCGTGTCGACGACCACCCTGAGCGGCAATGGATTCAGGGACCGCTGGAACGCAGTGGCTGGCAGTCTGTCGCGATGGATTGCACACGATGTGCTGGCGCTCGCCAGCAGAATCTCGGTTGCCGCCATCTTCTTTCTCTCCGGGCGGACCAAGGTCGACGGCTTTCTCACGATCAAGGACGGCACCTACGAACTGTTCCGAAGCGAATACAAGCTGCCGCTTGTTCCGTCGGATGTCGCGGCGCATCTGGCGACCTGGGGGGAGCATCTGTTCCCGGTGCTGCTCGTGCTCGGTCTGTGTACGCGGTTGTCCGCCATGGCGCTTCTCGGCATGACGCTCACGATCCAGGTCTTTGTGTATCCCGACGCCTGGCCCACCCACTTGTCCTGGGCGGCGTTGCTGCTCTACCTGATCGGCCGCGGGGCAGGCGCACTGTCGTTCGACAAGTTCCTCAAGCTGGCCTGACTGGTCGTTGGAGACAGTGCAAGACGTCCGTCCACTGGAGACTCATCTCATGACTATTGCTGATCTGTTCGTTCGTGCCGGCCTCATCGGACTGCTCGCCATGGGCTTTGTGGCGGACGCGGGGGCACAGTCCGTGCCGATACCGGCAACTGCTCCAGCCTTGTCACTGGTGGTCCTCGGCTCGGGCGGGCCCGGCGCGACTGGCCGCGCGGGTTCGAGCTACTTGGTGCTGGTCGATGGCACGCCGCGCATCCTCGTCGATGCCGGGCCGGGCTCGTTCGCGCGTCTCGGCGAGGCCAAGATGTCGCTGGCGAAGGTGGATGTCGTGTTGCTGACGCACCTGCACATCGACCATGCCGGCGAATTGCCTGGTTTGTTGAAGGCACGGGCCGTATCGAGTAACGGGCCGATCCGCTTCCAGGTGTTCGGGCCCGATGGGCGCAAAGGCTCTGGCGACGATGCAGGTTTTCCGTCGACGACGCGGTTTGTCGATTTGCTTTTCGGGCCGGAGGGCGCGTTCGGCTATTTGCGCGATTTCTCGGCTCCGATGACGATCCAGCCCTCCGATATACCGGCCACCCTGAAACCCGATGCCGCACCTACAAAGGTCTACGCCGATGGCGACCTGACGGTCACTGCGATCGCCGGACACCACCGTGATGCGCCGGCGGTGATCTACCGAATAGCGTATGCCGGCAAGAGCATCACCTTCAGTGGTGACATCGATGCCGAAGGTCTGGCCGACCTGCGCCGCATCGCACGTGGCACGAGCCTTCTCGTCTTCAACAGCGTCGTGCTCGATCCGCCTGGGTCGCCCGCGATCCTTTACAAGTTGCACACGCCGCCCAAAGCAATCGGTGAGGTGGCGGATGAGACGCAAGCCGGCAAGTTGTTGCTAAGTCACCTGTCGCCTGTGATCGACAAAGCGCAGGAAGCGGTAGAGGCCTCGATCGCGCGCAGCTACAAGGGCTCGGTCGTATTTGCGGCCGATGGCCTGCTCGTTGTGCCATAGAGTGGTGGGGCAGCGCCGTGATCACGCAGGAAAACTTT
>Ga0209583_10000115_pt1 | contig 25788 bp, 23 predicted proteins | sample Str014_FD_187201 | JGI IMG/M metagenome (GOLD analysis project Ga0209583, IMG submission 187201) | Freshwater sediment microbial communities in response to fracking from Pennsylvania, USA - Straight Creek_MetaG_SC_2014 (SPAdes) (version 2) | ecosystem: Environmental > Aquatic > Freshwater >... | reverse complement strand
ACCCTAGCCCTCCCCTTCAAGAAAGGGGAGGAAGAAGTGCTATACATTGGCATCCTATGGAACTTCCGCTTCCCGATCCCAAATCAGTTTTCGTTTCCCCAAATAAATCGCTATAGGCTCCCCTGATCAACACGGAGCCTCCATCATGAAATCCCGCGCAGCAGTAGCCTTTGAAGCCGGCAAACCATTGGAGATCGTCGAAGTTGACGTAGCAGGCCCACGCGAAGGCGAAGTGCTGGTCGAAATCAAAGCCACAGGCGTCTGCCATACAGACGAGTTCACCATTTCAGGCGCGGATCCCGAAGGCTTGTTCCCAGCGATCATGGGTCATGAGGGTGCAGGGATCGTGGTTGATGTCGGGCCGGGGGTGAAGTCTCTGAAGAAGGGCGATCATGTGATCCCGCTTTACACGCCTGAATGCCGCGAGTGTGACTATTGCCTCAACCCTAAAACCAATCTCTGCCAGAAAATTCGTACAACACAGGGCAAGGGTCTGATGCCGGATGGAACCTCGCGCTTTTCCTATAAGGGCCAAGCCATTCATCACTATATGGGCTGTTCCACATTCTCGAACTATACTGTGTTGCCCGAAATCGCTCTGGCCAATGTGCGCCAGGATGCGCCCTTTGAAAAGATTTGTTACATCGGTTGCGGCGTCACCACTGGTGTGGGTGCCGTCATCAACACAGCGAAAGTAGAAGTGGGTTCCACCGCCATTGTCTTTGGCCTCGGGGGTATTGGTCTCAATGTCATCCAAGGCTTGCGCCTTGCGGGGGCGAGACAGATTGTCGGCGTTGATATGAATGACGACAAAGAATCCTGGGGCCGCAAATTCGGTATGACGCATTTCGTCAACCCAGGCAAAGTGTCTGGCGATATGGTGGCTCACCTCGTTGAGCTCACAGGCGGTGGCGCTGATTACACCTTCGAATGTATCGGCAATGTCAAAGTCATGCGCATCGCGTTGGAAGCCGCGCATAAAGGTTGGGGCCAATCGATCATCATCGGTGTGGCAGGCGCAGGCCAGGAAATTTCAACGCGTCCCTTCCAATTGGTCACAGGCCGTTCATGGCGTGGTACAGCATTTGGCGGCGCGCGTGGTCGCACCGACGTGCCCAAAATTGTCGATTGGTATATGGACGGCAAGATCGAGATTGATCCGATGATCACCCATGTTCTGCCGCTCGAAAAAATCAATCACGCTTTTGATTTAATGCACGAAGGCAAGTCCATCCGCAGCGTGATTGTTTACTGACCCAGATGGCGGAACTTCTTCTCAATATGCAGGCCATTGGCTTGACCTTTGGCGGCAGGCCCGTTCTGGATGGCGCGGAACTGATGCTGCACGACAATGACCGCATGTGTGTGGTCGGGCGCAATGGCTCAGGCAAATCAACGCTCCTCAAAATTGCTGCGGGATTGGTTGAACAAGATCATGGAACGGTTTGGCTTCAGCCCTCGACTACTTTGCGCTACTTACCGCAAGAACCTGATTTTACAGGATTTAAATCAGTTTTTGACTACGTTATTCAAGGCCTGGGCCCAACCGATGATCCCTATCGTTGCCGTCACTATTTGAATGAATTGGGCCTGTCGGGCGAAGAAGACCCTGCCAGACTTTCCGGTGGCGAAGGTCGCCGCGCTGCCCTGGCCCGCACCTTGGCACCCGAGCCTGATATTTTACTTTTGGACGAACCAACGAACCATCTCGATCTCCCCGCCATCGAATGGCTGGAAGCCGAACTTAAATCTTTGCGCTCGGCTTTTATTTTGATCAGCCATGACCGCCGCTTTCTCGAAAAACTGTCCAATCGCACCATCTGGCTGGATCGCGGCCAAACCAAGCGCATGAACCGTGGCTTTGCCCATTTTGAAGAATGGCGCGACAAAGTGTTGGAAGAAGAAGAAATCAATCAACAAAAACTATCCCAGCGCATCGCCACCGAAGAGCATTGGATGCGTTATGGCGTCACCGCGCGGCGCAAACGCAACATGCGCCGTGTGGAACTTCTCGGTAGCTTGCGTAGAGAACGCAAAGACCATGTGGGATCGCAAGGCAACGTGCGCCTTGCGGCATCAGCGGGCGATCTGTCGGGCAAGCTCGTGGTGGAAGCCAAGAAGGTTTCAAAAAACTTTGGAGATCGCGCCATTGTGGCGGGTCTTGATCTCTTGCTCTTGCGCGGTGACAGATTGGCCATCGTCGGCCCCAATGGCGCGGGCAAAACCACCTTGATCAAATTGATCACAGGTGCACTCGAACCTGACAAAGGCTCCATCAAACAAGGCACCAATTTACAAATCGTAGCGCTCGATCAGAGCCGCGCCAGTTTGAATCCGGAAGACCTCGTACAGGATGTCATCACCGCAGGTCGCGGCCAATCCGTCACCATCAACGGTGAAACCAAACACGTCGTCACTTATATGCAAGACTTTCTCTTTCGTCCGGAGCAGGCGCGAACGCCTGTATCAGTTCTTTCAGGCGGTGAGCGCGCGCGTCTGATCTTGGCACGCGAATTGGCCAAGCCTTCGAACTTTCTGATTCTCGACGAACCCACAAACGATTTAGATTTGGAAACGCTCGATCTGCTGCAAGAACTCTTGAGCGAATATACCGGCACTGTTTTGCTCGTCAGTCATGATCGTGACTTTCTCGACAAACTTGCCACATCGGTCTTGATGTTTGAAGGTGATGGCAATTGGCGCGAATATGCCGGGGGCTATACCGATATGCTGGCCCAGCGCGGCGCAGGCGTTATGGCTCGCAAAACCAAGGTGATACCAAAAGCCCCCGTCGAGAAACTGTTCGCACCGGCCCCCAAGCCATCTGTCGCCAAAAGCAAACTCTCGTTCAAAGAAAAATATGCGCTGGAAACACTGCCCGCCAAGATCGAGGCTTTGAAAAGGGAATTGTCGATATTGGAAGTCGAACTGGCAGACCCAAAACTCTTCACCCAAAACGCTGCCCGCTTTGAAACGGTCTCGCAGCGCCATAAGAAAGCCAATGACGAAATGGCGGCAGCAGAAAACCAATGGCTGGAAATCGAGATTTTGCGCGAAGAGCTGGAAGGTTGACGCACCCGGGCTTTCAGCCTTAAGCCATCAAATAAACCTGCGACGGAGAATTGCCTTTGCCACTCAAAAAAGAAACCAAACTCCTGCGCGTGGGTGTTCTGGGCTGCGGCCCCATCTCGCAATTTGCCCATTTTGAATCCGTGCAGAAAGGCCGCAACACAGTGCTGGCCGCAGTTTGCGATCGTGACCAAGAACTGGCCCAGCGCTTTGGCACATTTTATGACGCAGAAAATATCTACACCGACTATGACGCAATGCTGGCAGATAAGAATGTCGATGCCATAGTCATCGCCACGTCTGATGCCTTCCACGTGCCCGCCGCAAAAAAAGCCTTGGCCGCTGGTAAACATGTGCTGTGTGAAAAGCCGATTGGTATTGCCGTTGAAGAAGTGGAAGACCTCGCCAAGGATGTAAGCCGCACAGGTCTCGCCTTGCAAGTCGGTCACATGCTGCGCTTTGATCCCGGCATTCAGGCGGCCCATGAATTCATCACCAAGGAGATGGGCGAAATTCTTGCTTTAAAAGCTTGGTATTGTGATTCAACCCACCGCTACACCAACACGGACGCCATTCAACCAATGCCGCGCACAGGCAAGAACATCTTGCGCCCGGCAGGCGACGCAAAGGCCGATAAACATCGCTATTACATGCTGGCCCATGGTTGCCATTTGGTTGATCTGGCGCGCTATCTTGTTGGCCCGATCAAGTCAGTGCAGACCAGATTGCGCGAAAAATTCGGCGCCATCTGTTGGTTTGTCGACGTTGAGTTTGACAAGGGCACACTGGGCCACCTCGACCTAACTTTACAAGTGCGCATGGATTGGCATGAAGGTTTTCAAATTTATGGCGAATACGGCAGCGCTATTGGAAGGATTTTTAACCCTTGGTATTTCCGCGCCAGCGAGGTCGACATTTTCCGCGAAAGCGATGGTGCGTATCACCGCACCTTGGGTGCCGACGGACATTTTTATCGTCGCCAACTCGAAGGCTTCGCCGATGTCGTATTGAAAGGCGCGGCCATGACAGGCGCATCGATAGATGATGGCATTGCGTCTGTGCGCGCCATGGTGGCCATTGCCCAATCTGCCCGCAGTGGAAAGCCTGTGTCCTTGTCCGAAGTCTCAGGCCCGGTTTGATGCACCCCGCCATCTTCTCGCGCACCTATGCAGCAAAATCCGCCGCCGAAGTTTTCCGGGCCATCAAGCGAGACGGTTATCACGGCGCACAAATGAATCTCTCAAGCCTCGGCCTGGAAAGCCTGCCGCTTGAACTTCCCGAGAGCGTTGCAGAACAGGCCGGCGCACTAGCCCGAGAAAGCGGCATCAGAATCGCGGCTCTCTCAGGCACCTATAATATGGCCCATCCTGATCCAAACTATCGCCGCGAAATGTGCCGTCGCTTCATCAATGTCTTGCAAGCAGCCCAGCGGATGGACGCACCAATCGTGACACTCTGTACCGGTTCGCGCAATCTGCATAACATGTGGGAATCACACCCCGAAAATACCACGCCTTCGGCTTGGGGTGACCTGCGCCATGAACTCGACTTCGCATTGCGAGAAGCCGAAAAACAGAATCTCATCTTGGCCATTGAACCTGAACCCGGCAACGTGATCTGCGATGCGCCCATTGCGCGGAAATTATTGAATGAAATTGCTTCGCCGCGATTGAAAATTATCCTCGATGCCGCAAACCTCCTGTCTCTAAAAACTTTATCAAAGCAACGCGACATTATGGCCGAAGCGATCGATCTCCTGGGGCCGGACATCGTCCTCGCCCACGCCAAGGATTTCGACGCCACGGGCAAGGTTGTGGCCCCAACCACGGGTGTCGTTGATCTCCGCTGGTTTACACATCTGCTCGGCCGCACAGGCTATGATGGCGCGCTCATCGGTCATGGCTTTGAAGCTGCGCAAAGCGCTTCAAGTGTCAAGGCCCTTCAGCGACTATGCGAGATTGTTTAAAGATGGTTTCTATAAATTTTCTGAGGTGTAGATTTCAAATGGCAAGTTTATAGCTTGAGGCTGAAAGTCAATGCCGCCATCAGAGGCGCGGATCATGGCTGCGATGGCCTCGTTCGCAAGGGTTTGCAGTGGGTGCGTGATAAGGAAATTCATTGTGCCATCAATCAGCGCGGCGCGGGTGAAGTCAGTCAATTCATAACCAACGGCAATGATGTCTTTACCGCGCCCGCTTTCGCGCAGGGCTGTGATGGCACCGGAAAGCCCGCCACCTGAAATATAAAGGCCGATCAGGTCTGGGTGTTGTTGCAGCAATTCACTGGTGACTTCGTAGGAGATGCTGCTCGATTCAAATGTCAGGCGCGCTTCAAGAAGTTCAAAGCCGCTGGAGTGTTCGCGGAAATATGAGCGGAAGCCGCTCTCATTGGTTTCCTGGCAGCGATAACGATGATTGCCGATGAGGGTAGCAATCTTTCCCGGGCGCTTGCAGATATTATCAAACGCCCATCCCGCCATGCGGCCAACTTTCCACATGTCCAACCCGACATAGCCGATGCTGCACCGTGCCGTAAGCTGCGTAATAATGGCAAAAGTTTTTATGCCGCGTTCAGCCAGTTGTTCAAGTGTTGTTGAAACATTGGGATGTTCAGGGGCAACGACACCGAGCACATCGGATGTTTCAGCCAAGCGCAAGATGCCCGCGACAACATTTTGCGGAGCAAGGTCGTCGAAATGTTCAATGCGCAGGATCACTTCATGATCTCCCACCGCCTTGGCAGCAATCTCGAAAACGCGCGCCAGATCTTTGTAAAACGTGCGTTTGAGCGGCAGCAGCAAAATACCCACGCGGATTTTGGGCCGGGTCGAGCGTAAACTGCCTTTGATTGATGCCACGCCATAAAAGCCCACGGCCTCTGCGGCTTGCAACACAGCCTTGATTGTATCTTCACGCACTTTCTCAGGCTCATGCAAAACCCGATTGATCGTGGATATGGAAAGCCCCGAGTGCTTGGCCACATCGTTGATTTTTGCCCTTGCCACATGGCCTCCGAATCTCACTTCATATCATATTCAGATGAGTTGTATTGGATTGAAATGATATGAAATGGGTGTTATTGTTTCAAAGATCATTGCTTGATTTGAGTCAAGATGCAACAAACATTCTATTCAGGGCAGCAATTGCATGAAACATTCTGCTGCACTGCAAAATGAAAATTTCAAAAAATCCGTCATCCAGACGGCAACATGGGAGGAAACTATAATGACGAAAATGAAAATGATGATGGGTGTGATGCTCACGGGTGCTGCTTTGGCCGCTTTCGCGCCAGCCGCAATGTCTGCGAAAATCGCCGTTGTTGGCGGTAAGGCAGACGATCTGTTCTGGAACAAAATTAAAAAAGGCATGGACGATGCTTGCCTTGCTGTGACTGCCAATGGCGGCAGCTGCAACTATCTCCAACTTCAAACTTATGACAATTTGGGTGCCGATGCTGCACAACTCGTGCGCACCGCAATCAGCCAAGGTGCCACTGGCATCGTGATTCCAGACTGGGTTCCAGATGCTGAAGATCCAGCAATCAAGGAAGCCATGGCAAAAGGCATCAAGATCATTCTGATCAACGCTGGTAACGGCGCAAAGGCCAAAGAACTCGGTGCCATCAACTATGTTGGCAATGATGAATATGAAGCTGGTCTTGCAGCTGGTGCGAACTATGCCAAGCTTGGCATGAAGAACGTTATTTGCATCAACACCGTTCCTGGCGCTGCCAACCTTGAAGCACGCTGCAAGGGCGTTGCTGATGGTGCTGCAAAGAATGGTACTAAGTCGACTCAGTTGCCATTGCCAGCTTCAAGCTTCGGCGATCCAACCGCAGTTGCAGAAGCCATCAAAGCGACATTGTTGAAAGATGCCACAATCGATGGCGCAATCACGATCTCTGCTGGTGACGGTGATGCTGCGGCAACGGGCATTGATCAAGCTGGCAAAACCGGCAAGGTGATCCTCGGTTCTTTCGACTTCAACCAAACAGGACTGGATCGCATCAAGGCTGGCAAACAAGGCTTTGCCATTGATCAACAACCCTACCTACAAGCTAACATCGGCGTGAACTTGCTTGCCAATTACATCGACTTTGGCAACCTGCTTCCAACATTCCCAGTTCTCACAGGCCCTGGCGTGATTGACTCATCGAACATCGATGCAACATTGATGGGCGTGAAGGCCGGCGCACGGTAATATAACCTGAAGTTTCCCTCCCCCTTGTGGGGAGGGAATACAAATTTGAAAAATCATCACCCTTCCTCCTGCGGGGGAAGGTGCCCGACAGGGCGGATGAGGGACTGAGAGCGAGTGAAATATTCGAAAACTGGACTCGTTGTAAGTCCCTCATCCGGCCTTCGGCCACCTTCTCCCCTAGGGAGAAGGATGAATAGATTTAAAACACGGATCGCTGAGGAATGGGACTTAAATGAACAGCAATTTCTTTAGTGGCCTCCTCCGCCGCCCTGAATCTGGCGCTTTTCTTGGTCTTGCGACCATGTTTATATTTTTCACAATATTTGGCGGCATTAGCTTCGTTAGCTTGGGCAGCATTGGCGCATGGATGAATATCGCAGCCAATCTCGGCATCATCGCCATCCCCATCGGCCTGTTGATGATTGCAGGTGAGTTGGATATTTCTGTTGGCTCTATGGTTCCAGCGGGTTCCATGACAACAGCTATCATTTCTGGCCATTATCATTTGCCTATTTGGCTGGCGATTGCTGCGGTGTTGCTACTTGGAATTATTGTGGGCCTGATTAATGGTAACCTTGTGGTGCGCACGGCCGTGCCATCCTTCATCGTCACACTGGGCACCTTGTTCGCATTGGCAGGATTCATTCTCGGCATGTCAGTGATTATCACGGGCACCACAAGTGTTGCACTGCAGGCCCCGCCACTTGCGAAAGCAATTTTTGGCGATTTGTATTTTGGCAAGCAGTTCCAAGTGATCATCGCATGGTGGTTGGCGGCTGCCGCCGTCTACATCTTTTTTGTGCATTACTCGAAATATGGCAATTGGATTTTCGCCATGGGTGGAGATCGTGTGGCGGCGCGTAATGCCGGCATTCCAACTTCGCGCCTGACCATCTCACTTTTTGTTCTCTCGGCAACCAGTGCTGCCTTTGTGGGCATGTGCCAAGCGATTTTGTTTAATTCTGCGCAAGTATCTGGCGGGCAGTCTTACATCTTCAATTCGATTATCGCTGTTGTGGTGGGTGGGGTTTTGCTGACCGGGGGCTTTGGTTCGGTGATCGGCATCATTTTCGGCACGATCACCTTTGCCATCGTGACACAAGGCATTTATTACACGAATTTTGATCGCAACTGGTCGAGCCTCATCATTGGCATGTTGTTGCTGGTTGCTGTTCTCACGAATAACACGTTCCGCAACATGGCGCTGTCTTACGCGCCGCCCAAGAAAAAGTGAGACGACGCCATGGCCGCTCCAATCCTAGAACTGAAAAATATCAACAAGTCCTTTGGCCCCATTGAAGTGCTAAATGACATTTCACTGCAATTGAAAGCTGGCGAAGTGTTATGCTTGCTGGGCGACAATGGTGCGGGCAAATCGACGCTGATCAAGATTTTATCTGGCGTTTACATCCCAACAAACGGTCAAATTCTGATGGATGGCGAGCCTGCATCCTTCGACAACCCGCGCCAAGCTTCTGAACGCGGCATTGCTACGGTTCACCAGTTCGGCGGCACATTCCCTTTGATGAGCATTGGGCGCAGCTTTTTTGTGGGTGTTGAGCCCACCAAAGGCTGGGGGCCATTTAAGATATTCGATCGCAAAAAAGCCAATGAAATTGCAATTAAGTCCGTGCAGGATTTTGGCATAACCCGCATTGATGATGGAGATCGCCTGGTGGGTGGCCTCTCAGGCGGCGAACGTCAGTCACTCGCCATTGCGCGCGCCGTGCATTTTGGCGCGCGCGTTCTTATTCTTGATGAACCCACAGCAGCCCTTGGTGTAAAACAGGCAGCGCACGTGCTGCGTATTGTGAACGAAGCCAAGCGCCGCGGTCTTGCCGTTATTTTCATCACCCACCAGGTGATGCATGCCATGGCAGTGGGGGACCATTTTGCCGTGCTCATCCGCGGCAGCATTGCATCTGATTTCCGCAAAGGGGAGAAATCCCGCGAAGAGATCACTGACCTGATGGCAGGCGGCGAACATATGGCCGAGCTTGAAGCAGAGATTAACGGCTTGTCGGCGGCACATTGAACAAGAGTAGAATAGCAGAATGGATGATCTAAAATTTGGTACAAAAAATAAGCGCGGCGATTTTGCGCCCAAAGACCCGCTTCAAATTGCGCCCTATTTTGAATTTCCGCCAAGCCCCATCAAGATCCTGAAATGGTTGCCCGGCTATTTTTTACCATGGAATGTGATGTTCATGGCGCTGGCTGCGCTGTTTTGGTTTTACCTCACGCCGTCAGTTGAAACCACCAAGACCTTGGCACCGGGATGGATCGTTTATCTTTTAGTGCGTAATTCCATTTTGGTTTTTGTGATCTACGGGCTTCTCGAACTGCGCCTCTATATGCAGCGCGGCCAAAACAATCGCTTTAAATATCATGGCCAGTTTCCGAATGATAAACCAAGCGATGTGTTCATGTTCAAAAACCAGAACATGGATAACATCATCCGTACATTTATCTCAGGCGTTCCGATCTGGACGGCCTGGGAAGTGTTTGGATTGTGGGCTTACGCCAATCATTGGGGGCCATGGACGACCTTTGCCGAGCATCCCTATTGGCTGGTCATTTTTGGATTGCTCATCCCGTTCTGGCATGAGTTTCATTTTTATTGCATCCACCGCCTCATCCACGTGCCTGTGCTTTATAAATACATTCACTCGGTGCATCATAACTCGGTGAATCCAAGTCCGTGGTCATCTCTTTCCATGCACCCCATTGAACATTTGCTCTATTGGTCGGACTCCCTCATCCATCTCATCTTGCCGTCGCATCCGCTGTTGTTCCTCTACGGCTTGCAGGTCACAGGAACAGGCGCAGTTGTGGGCCATGTGGGCTTTGACAAAATCGAAGTGGGATCAGACAGCGGCGTCGATACCCACGCCTATGCGCATTATCTGCATCACAAATACTTTGAAGTGAACTACGCTGACGGAACGACGGCCTTGGATAAGCTCTTCGGAACTTGGCATGATGGTTCCAAAGCAGCCCAAGCAGCAATGGAAGCGCGTTATGCGGCCAAGGTTGCCAAAGTAAATCAGCAATGACCCTTCGGTTAGGCATGATCGGCGCAGGGATCATGGGGGCTGATCATGCCCGCATTTTTTCGGAGCAAATTCCCGGCGTCAGCCTGCAATTCATCTGTGATGCCGATCAGACCCGTGCCAGGAATATAGCCGACACCACGGGTGCAGCGAACATCGCTGCTGATGCTATAGCCGTAATCAATCATAAATCGGTCGATGCCGTGGTAATTGCGGCACCCGATCAATTCCATGCGCCGCTCACACTGGCTTGTATCGCTGCGGGCAAACCGGTGCTCTGTGAAAAGCCACTTTCACCTTCCTCACAAGAGTGCATCAATGTGATGGATGCCGAAATCAAGCAAGGCCAACATTTGGTGCAAGTTGGCTTCATGCGCCGTTTTGATCCTTCCTATGTTGAAGTGAAAAATATTCTGAAATCAGGTGCGCTGGGCAAGGCGCTGATGCTTCATTGTTTCCATCGCAACGTGGCCGCCCCTGCAAACTTTGAGGGTTTCATGGCAATTTCCAATTCCGCGCCGCATGAATTTGATGCGGCGCGTTGGATGCTCGATACTGATTTCAAATCGATTAGTGTGTTCCGCCCCGGTGGGGTCAACGCTTCGCCAAGCGCTCCGGTATTCATGGTCGTGGAAACGATTACGGGCCAGTTGGTGAACATCGAAGTCAACAATAACGCGGGCTATGGCTATGACGTGCGCGGGGAACTGGTGGGTGAAAAGGGAACCGCATTCTTAAATGCCCCCGTGAATGCCGTGGCCAATCTTGCTTTAAAACAAGTCACCACCTATGCCGAAGATTGGCGCCCACGTTTTGCCGAAGCCTATCGCATGCAAAACTTGGCTTGGGTAAAGTCCATCCAAAGTGGAAATCCGACAGGTTCAAATGCTTGGGACGGCTATTGCGCAACCTTGGTGGCCGAAGCGGGTGTGAAGGCCTTATATTCTGGATCAACCGTGCATCTCGATCCAATCGCAAAACCAAAATTCTACGACTGAGGATGCCAAAATGAAAATCGGCATGGTTTCAGATTCACTCGGCCACCTCACGCGCGATGAAATGCTGGATACAGCCGCGCGTTTAGGAATAGCGGGCATTGAATTCAACGCTGCAAACTGGACATCTGCTCCACATTTTGATGTCCTCGAGTTGTTGTCGAGTGCTGGCGAACGAAAGAATTTGCTCACCGCCGTGAAATCGCGCGGCCTTGAGATTTCAGCGCTCAATGCCAATGGCAATCAACTGCATCCGACGGAAGGCAGCAGACAGTCCATTGCGCTTTATGATACGATTAAACTCGCAGGCGCTTTGGGCGTCGAAACCGTTGTGTGCATGTCAGGCCTACCCGAAGGCATCGAAGGCGATAAAATGCCCAACTGGGTTGTTTCTTCGTGGCCACCTGAAACACAGACGATGCTGAACTATCAGTGGGAAGAACGCCTTCTGCCCTATTGGGCAAAACTTGCTGCCAATGCAAAGTCCCATGGCGTAAAACTGGCAGTTGAACTTCACGGCAATCAACTGGTCTATAACGTCGCGACATTAAAACGTCTACGCAGCGAAATTGGCAAAACCGTTGGCGCAAATTTCGATCCCTCGCATTTGATGTGGATGGGTGCTGACCCGATCAAAGCAATCGACGCCTTGGGCGACGCGATTTATAACGCTCATGCCAAAGATACATTCATCAACAAGCCGGTCTGTGATGTAAATTCACGCATGGAAAACGGTTCGCTGATGAATATCGCTGCCCGCGCGTGGAGTTATATCACCCTGGGTTACGGCAACGGTGAAAGCTTCTGGCGCGATTTCTGTTATCGCCTGCGGATGATCGGCTATGATGGGTGGCTTTCGATCGAGCATGAAGATGTGATGCTCAGTCGCGAGGAAGGTGTGCGTAAATCAACCGAGCTCTTGAAAATTGTGATGCCCAGTGCGCCAGGCGACTACCAGCCCCAAGAATTTTGAGTGCACGCTGAGCCGACCAAAATCCAGCACCTGGCACCATTTAAACAAATTGACCGTTTGGTCAAACTACATCATTATCCCGTAGTGGCCGCGGGAGATTGTTCATGTCACCATTCAAAACTCCAGATATTGCGAGCAAACGCTTGAGTAAGGGCGACTATGCCGCGAACTTTGCGGACCTCCATCCGCCGCTCACGCCGCACGAAGCCTTGGTGGAATCTGACCGCTGTTATTTCTGCTACGACGCACCTTGTATGAAGGCCTGTCCGACATCCATCGATATTCCAATGTTCATTCGCGAAATCCAAAATGGACATCCAACTTCTGCTGCGAAAACTATTTTTGATCAGAACATCTTAGGCGGCATGTGTGCGCGGGTTTGCCCAACGGAGACGCTATGCGAAGAAGTTTGCGTGCGCGAAGTGTCCGAGGGTAAGCCGATCAAGATTGGTTTATTGCAGCGCTATGCGACGGACGTTGCGATGCAAGAAAAGCAGCCCTACACCCGCGCCACACTCACAGGCAAAAAAGCCGCCGTGGTGGGGGCAGGGCCGGCGGGGCTGGCTTGCGCACACCGTTTGGCCATGCATGGCCATGACGTGACAGTCTTTGAGGCCAAAAAGAAATCCGGCGGCCTCAACGAATTCGGCATTGCTGCCTATAAGACGGTCGATGACTTTGCACAGAGAGAAGTTGAATTCCTTCTCTCCATCGGTGGCATCAAGATTGAGCATGGCAAGGCCTTGGGTAAGGGCCTGAAGTTGCCACAGCTTGAGCAGCAATTTGACGCCGTGTTTTTGGGTCTCGGTTATGCGGGCGTGAATGCGTTGGGCCTCAAGCACGAAGAGGCCAAGGGTGTGGAAGATGCAGTGGCCTATATTGCCGATCTGCGGCAGGCGAAGGATCTCTCCAAACTCAAAGTGGGCCGCCGCGTGTTGGTGATCGGCGGCGGCATGACGGCGATTGATATCGCCGTGCAATCAAAGCTGCTGGGTGCCGAGTCCGTCACGATCCTTTATCGCCGGGGCCGCAAGCATATGAAGGCCTCAGCCTATGAACAGGAACTGGCGCTGAGCCATGGTGTGGTGATTGAAGAATGGGCCGCACCCAAGAAGTTGATCACCAAAGCTGGCAAGGTTGTGGGCCTCAAGATCGAGGAAACGGCCATGAAAGGCAAAAAACTCGCTCCCACGGGCAAGACCTATGAATTGGCGGCAGATGTGATCTTCAAAGCCATCGGCCAGAATTATGTGGATATGACTTCTGGTGCACTGGCCTTGGCAGAAGGCCGCATCAAAGTGGACGAACACAAGCGCACCTCGCGGCCCAAGGTCTGGGCGGGCGGTGATTGCGTGGCCGGAAACCGTGCGCTGACCGTGGCGGCAGTGGATGATGGCCGCCGCGCCGCTGAATCAATCAACGACTATTTGAAGGGCTAAACCCATGGCTGACCTTCGCTCGAATTTCATCGGCATCAAATCCCCGAACCCCTTCTGGCTGGCCTCTGCCCCACCCACCGACAAGGAATATAACGTCGTGCGCGCTTTCAAAGCGGGCTGGGGTGGTGTGGTGTGGAAAACCCTAGGCGAAGAAGGTCCACCCATCGTCAACGTCAACGGCCCGCGTTATGGCGCTATCCATGGCGCCGACCGTCGCCTCCTCGGCCTTAACAACATCGAGCTGATCACAGACCGACCGCTCGAAATCAATTTGCAAGAGATCAAGAAAGTAAAACGCGAATGGAAAGACCGCGCAGTGGTCGTCTCGCTCATGGTGCCTTGCGAAGAGGAGCCTTGGAAGAAAATTCTGAAAGCTGTTGAAGACACCGAAGCCGATGGCGTGGAGCTCAACTTCGGTTGCCCGCATGGAATGAGCGAGCGTGGCATGGGCGCAGCGGTGGGGCAGGTGCCTGAGTATATCGAAATGGTGGCGCGCTGGTGCAAGCAACATTCGCGAATGCCGGTGATTGTGAAGCTCACCCCCAATATCACCGACATTCGCCAACCAGCGCGCGCTGCCTTTAGGGGCGGTGCTGACGCTGTGTCCTTAATCAACACAATCTCGTCGATCACTTCGGTGAACCTTGATACGTTTTCGCCAGAGCCTTCAATCGATGGAAAAGGTTCTCACGGTGGCTATTGCGGACCAGCGGTGAAACCGATCGCGCTCAACATGGTGGCGGAAATTGCACGCGACAAAGAAACCCGTGGCTTTCCGATTTCTGCCATCGGCGGTATCACCACTTGGCGCGACGCGGCCGAGTTCATGTCCATGTCAGCAGGCACGGTGCAAGTCTGCACCGCCGCGATGACTTATGGCTTCCGCATTGTTGAGGAAATGAAATCGGGCCTTGCGCGCTGGATGGATAAAAAAGGCTATGCCACGATTGAAGACTTCCGCAGTCGGGCTGTGGGCAATGTCACTGACTGGCAATATTTAAATTTGAATTACATCGCCAAGGCCAAGATTGACCAAGACCTCTGCATCAAATGCGGGCGCTGCTATGCGGCTTGCGAAGACACCTCACACCAGGCCATCATGAAAGAGAAAGACGGAAAGCGCCATTTTGAGGTGATGGATGACGAGTGCGTCGCCTGCAATCTCTGTGTTGAAGTCTGCCCGGTGCAGGATTGTATCACCATGGTGCAGCAGACCTCGGGCACAGATGCGCGCACGGGCCGGAAGATCAATCCTGAATATAGCAACTGGACTCAGCACCCGAACAATCCGTCGAATGTGAAGGCGGCTGAATGACATCGAAAACCAATCTCACCATCAATCCGCAGCGCCTGTGGGATGCGCTGATGGAAACTGCCAAGTTCGGTGCCACGCCCAAGGGCGGCATCAAGCGGTTGACGGTTTCGGATGAAGATAAAAAGGTGCGCGATTGGTTCAAGGCCGAATGCGAGAAGCTGGGCTGCACGGTGCAGGTTGATGAAGTCGGCAACATGTTTGCCACTCGCGCTGGCCGCCGCAAGGACATGGCCCCTATCGCCCTGGGGTCACATTTGGACACACAACCAACAGGCGGAAAATTTGATGGCGTGTTGGGTGTGCTCGGCGCGCTCGAAGCGCTGCGCACCATGGTGGACATGGGTTATGAAACCAATGCGCCCATCATGATTGCCAACTGGACGAATGAGGAAGGCTCTCGCTTTGCCCCCGCCATGTTGTGCTCGGGGGTTTATGCGGGCGTGTTCACGCCGGAGTTTGCCTGGAGCCGCGAGGACCGCAACGGAATTAAGCTTGGAGATGAGCTGACGCGCATTGGTTACAAAGGCACACACAAAGCAGGTTCAATCAAATTCAGCGCGATGTTTGAATTGCATATTGAGCAGGGGCCAATCCTCGAAGCTGAAAACAAAATCGTCGGCGTGGTGACAGGCGTGCAGGGCATGCGTTGGTATGAGGTGACGCTGAAGGGCCAAGAAAGCCACACGGGTGCAACGCCCATGGGCCTGCGCAAGAACGCGTTGTTGGCGGCAGCACAAATGATCAACGCCATCAACGATATTGGTTTTGCCCATCTGCCCGGCGTGGCCTCAGTAGGCCTGATTGAAAACCGCCCCAACAGCCGCAATGTTGTGCCGGGCGAAGTGTTCTTCACGGTTGATCTGCGCCATCCGGATGAAGCGGTGCTGGACCTGATGGAAAAAGATTTCCGCGCCGCCATCGCCAAGATTGCGGAGGCGGGTCGTGTTGCTCTCGAAGAAAAACGCATCTGGAATTCGCCGGCAGTGAAATTCGCGCCGGAGCTGATCGACTGCGTGCGCCAAGGTGTGAAACAAGCGGGCTTCACCGCGCGCGAAATGGCCTCAGGCGCAGGCCATGACGCGGCCTATATCGCAAGGGTCGCCCCCACCACAATGATCTTCGTGCCATGCCTGGGCGGCATTTCGCACAACGAAGAAGAATCGACCACTCTGGAAGAATGCGCGGCGGGCACACAGGTTTTGCTGAATGCCGTGTTAGAATTGGATCGAAGTTTTGCGTCTTGATCCCGTGGTCCATGAATTTCAGTAATTTAAAATAAAATCCTAACATAGCAAAATAATCATTGACAGCGTACGGTGGACCAGCTATGTCTGATCACACTCCACCATTGGGTTCAAAATCTAATTCTCCAGCCAACAAGTCTTGCAAGCCCACGAAGACGACGTTGGGGGGAATTGTTATTTGAGCAGCGTGTAGGTTTGCGTGAATGCACTGCCGCTGTAATTCTGTGGTAGAGATTTTGCCTCACGCTTCCCAATCAACGACGGTGATACCTTCCACCCCACCTTCGGAGCTGGCCACAATCATGGCACCCACCTTTTGGTGTGCGGGGTGGGGCAGATAAGCATCCCGCGCCGCAGCATCAACAAAATCAACCGTGAAACCATGGGTGAAGCCGCGCTGCAAGCCTTCGGGGCTGGCATCTTTGCCAGTGCTGATTGCGGTGATGCCGGGGATTTGGCCTTGCAAGGCTTTGAGCGCCGTGAAAATCCGCGTCGCCGCGCCTTCATCCAAGTCGCTGCGCAATTTGAACAGAACAACATGCCGGATCATTTAATTGCTGCGCTCCATTTTGCTCGCAGTTGCTTAGCATAGGTGCCGGAATGATGGCCAAATTCAATGATATATAATTAAATTCATATGATAGCAAAATAAGCCTTGACAGCGTACGGTCGATTACCTATATCTCGCCATACTCCACCATTGGCTTCAGAATTCCATTCTCCGATCAACAAGTCTTGCAAGCCCAAGAAGACGACGTTGCGGGAAATGATTTTACGTGATGCGGTAAAGCATATTTTCCCTCGCCCCAAATGGGAGAGGGTTGGGGACCTTTGCCGAGGAATGCAACTCCTTCAACAGTCAGGCGGCCCGCTAGCAACATGAAAATGCAAGTGCTTGCTGTCTTGGTAGCGGCCAAGGTTGGTCAGAATTCTGCACTCGCCTCTCTCAGTTTCGACTTTCTTGGCTAATTGTATGACGATTCGAAGCACCGCAGCCACGATTTCATCGTCACCATCATTGCGATCAGTGAAGGACGGAATGTGCTTCTTTGGTACGACCACGATATGAAGCGGCCAGTGCGGCCTGGTGTGATGAAAGGCAAGAACTTGATCGTCCTCATACTCAACGCGAAGATCAACCTTCTTAGGAATGGCAACGTCGCAGTAAAAATCATTGCCCTTGTAAGGTTCCATGTCTTGCACACCCACTCACGGCACCACCTCAATCCGCTTAACGCCCTTCGGCGCGCTCAACCCCTTCCAAATTCTATTCGCCTGATGCACCGGCGCATTTGCGGGGCGCTCTATGTATTGACCGTCTCCGGCCTTGGCCAGCACCTTGCCGCCTTCGTAAGCCACTTTGCCGCGTGAGATCACCACGCGTGGCAAGCCTGTGCATTCGAAGCCTTCGAAGACGTTGTAGTCGATGCGGCTCTCTTGGGTTTTCACGCTGATGGTTTTGGTGGCCTTGGGGTCCCACACCACCACGTCAGCATCCGCCCCCGGCCGGATGCAGCCTTTGCGCGGATAGATGTTCAGGATTTTCGCGATATTGGCCGACGTGCAGGCCACGAATTCTTCCTTGGTTAAGCGCCCGGTGTTCACACCCGCCGTCCACAGCACGGGCAGGCGGTCTTGCAAGCCGCCTGTGCCATTTGGAATTTGTGTGAAGTTTTTCGCTCCCATGCGCTTTTGCGCCTTGGTGAAAGTGGCGTGATCGGTGGCCACCACACTGAGCGTGCCGGATTGCAAACCCGCCCACAGTGAATCCTGATGTTTCTTGTTGCGGAATGGCGGGCTCATCACACGGCCTGCGGCATGGTCCCAATCCTTGTTCTGATATTCACTGTCATCCAGCGTGAGGAATTGAATGAGCGGCTCACCATAGACGCGCTTGCCCGCCTGCTTGGCGCGGCGGATGGCTTCGTGGGTTTCCTCGCAAGACACATGCACGATATATAAAGGGCAACCCGCCATGTCGGCAATCATGATGGCGCGGTTGGCGGCCTCGCCTTCCACTTCCGGCGGGCGCGAGTAGCTGTGGCCTTCCGGCCCCGTCACGCCACGCGCCAGAAGATCAGCCTGCATCCGCGCCACCACGTCACCATTCTCGGCATGCACCAGCGGCAGTGCGCCAAGCTCAGCGCAGCGGCGGAATGAATTATACATCTCATCATCATTCACCATCAGCGCGCCCTTGTAGGCCATGAAATGCTTGAAGGTGTTGATGCCATAAGTCTTGACAACGGTTTCCATCTCGTCGTGAATCTGAGGGCTCCATTTGGTGATGGCCATGTGCAAGCCATAGTCCGCCGCCGCCTTCTCGCCCTTGTGCCGCCAGGCCTGATAGGCAGCGAGGAGAGACTCTCCCGGCGCAGGCAGGCAGAAATCCACCGTCATCGTCGTGCCGCCAGCAAGGCCTGCTTTGGTGCCGGATTCAAAATCATCCGCGGTGGTGGTGCCCATGAAGGGCATGTCCATATGCGTGTGCGGATCAATGCCACCGGGCATGACGTAACAGCCGGTGGCATCAATCGTGGTGTCACCCTTCAGGCTTTTTCCAACTGCAATGATCTTACCGTCTTCGATCAGCACATCGGCCTTTTCAGAGAAGTCAGCGTTGACGACGTTTCCGTTTTTGATGAGCAGGGTGGACATGTGAGGGCTCCTCGCTTGGAATTTTGAAATTCTTATCCTCCCCTTTTGGGGGAGGTGGCGCGGAGCGCCGGAGGGGTTGCTGGCAGCGTGTCTCCCCTCCGTCTCGCGTTCCGCGAGCCACCTCCCCCTCAGGGGAGGATGATAGTATTACTTCAACGCCGCGGCGGTTTTCGACACCACATCGCTCCAAGCGCCTTCCGGCTTCTTGGTGATGACGGGATCAGAGCCACCAGAGAGCAATGTTGCAACCGTGCGGTCTGCGGCGGCTGTATCCAGCGTGCCATCCGAACCGTCGATCAACTTGTTGATCTCTTCAACCATCGTGGCTTGATGTGCCTCGGTTTGCGAACCTGAAGCATCATTCTTCAACACGGCAGCAACGGCACCCTTGGGATCCTTGGCCATGTCATTCCAGCCCATCATCGAGGCTTTCACGAATTTGGCCATGGTGGCAACGAAGGCCGGATCCTTCAGCTTGTCTTCTTCAACATAAAGGCCGTCTTCCAACGTGGCGACACCTTGGTCTTCATATTTGAACACCACCAGATCATCAGCCTTCACACCCGCTTCCAACACCTGGTGATATTCATTGTAGGTCATCGTTGAAATGCAATCGGCCTGCTTCTGCAGCAATGGGTCTACGTTGAAGCCCTGCTTCAGCACCTTGATATCCGAATCCGTCTTCAGGCCAAGTTTGGCCATCCAGCTGAGGAATGGATATTCATTGCCGAAGAACCACACACCCAGGGTTTTGCCCTTGAGATCAGTTGGAGACTTGATGCCAGTTTCCTTGCGGCAAGTGAGCATCAGGCCTGAATGCTTGAAGGGCTGGGCAATGTTGACCAGCTTGTTGCCCTTTTCGCGCGACGCAAGCGCGGCTGGCATCCAATCCACAATCACATCAGCGCCACCACCAGCGATCACTTGTTCCGGCGCAATATCGGGGCCGCCGGGCTTGATCACCACATCAAGGCCCGCCGCTTTGTAAAAGCCTTTTTCTTGCGCCACATAATAACCAGCAAATTGCGATTGCGTGACCCACTTCAATTGCAATGTCACTTTTTCAGCATGAGCAGATGCCGCAAGAGCAGCAAGTGCCATAACGCCTAACAACAGTTTTTTCATTGACCTTCTCCTTCGTGTTAAATCGCGCCCTACCTTCGGTAAGACGGATGCCAGAAGGTGACCTTGCGCTCGAGGAGTGCAAGGCACCCGTAAAAGAATGAACCTGTCATGGCGGCCATAGCAATTTCTGCCCAGACCATATCAAGCCCCTGCCTTCCCACTTCGGTGGACATGCGAAAACCCATGCCGACAATAGGCGTGCCAAAAAACTCTGCAACGATTGCACCGATCATGGCCAAGGTGGAATTTATTTTCAAGGCATTGAAGATGAAAGGCATGGCGGCGGGCAGGCGCAGTTTCAACAATGTGGTGGGCCAGTTGGCCGCATAAGAATTGAGCAGATCCCGCTCCATATTCCCGGCGGCAGACAGGCCTGCCAGTGTGTTGATCAGCATGGGAAAAAACGTCATCACCACCACCATGGCGGCTTTGCTGGGCCAATCAAAGCCGAACCACATCACCAGAATGGGGGCCACACCAACGATGGGCAAGGCGGCCACAAGATTGCCCAAAGGCAGAAGGCCGCGTTTCAGGAAATCATATTTGTCGCAGACCAAGGCCGTCAGAAAGCCAGCGCCGCAGCCCATAAGCCAGCCGGGGATGACCGCGCGTAAGATTGTCTGCACAAAGTCTGCGCCCAAGGTTGGCAGCGCGCTTGCGAACTTTGCCGCGATTTGTGAGGGCGCGGGCAGCAGCACGACGGGGATGTGAGAGGCGTGAACATAGACTTGCCACGCAGCGACAACACCCACACCAAAGAGAGCAGGCACCAGGAATTGCGAGAGGTTTTCGGGCAGGGTCAAATCAGCAATCCAACTGAAACTCCAGGCCGCCATCCAACTCGTGATCACGAAGGCCAGAGACAAGGCCCAGTCTTGTCCCGTGGGTGGATTGGCCCCGCTGAAGCTGAGTGCCACCAACGAAGCGCAAACTATTGCGGCCATGAATATTGCAATGGCCCGCGTCATGAGTGTGCCCCCATGCGTTTGAGGCTACTGCGCTCCAGCCCGCCCAGCAACCAGACCAGCGTTGCCGCAGCAAAAGCCGCCACAAAGAGTGCGGCCCAGATTTGTAAAGTCTGGCCATAGTAAGAGCCATTGAGCAGGCGCGCACCAATGCCAGCCACCGCACCCGTCGGCAGCTCAGCCACAATGGCCCCCGTGAGTGCGATCGCGACTGACACTTTCAGCGAAGCAAAGAGAAATGGCAGCGAAGCAGGCAAGCGCAGTTTCCACAAAGTTTGTGAAGCGCTCGCGTTATAAGTGCGCATCAAGTCCTGTTGCATCACATCGGGCGAGCGCAGGCCTTTGACCATGCCAATGGTGACCGGGAAGAAGCAGAGATAGGCCGAAATGGTGGCCTTGGTGAAAATATCAGGCAATCCGGTTTTACCTAAAACCACAATCAACATCGGCGCAATCGCAAGAATAGGGATGGTTTGCGAAGCGATGACCCATGGCATGAGACTCTTTTCAAGTGAACCCACATGCACAATGCCGATGGCCAGCAGGATTCCCAATAGCCCGCCCATAACAAAGCCGACAAGCGTTGAAGAGAGCGTGACCCAGAGATGAAACAATAGCGATTTGTTCGACCACGGCTCCACGGCAAAGACCGTATTCCAAATTTCGCGGACCACCTGATGTGGCGAAGGCAGAACAGGGCGTATTTCATTCCATGAGAAGGCCAATGTGTTCCACCAACCACCGCCGGCAGTGACGATTTTATTCGTTGTCAGAACCGCATTCATCGGAACGCAGGCGAGATACCATGCAATGATGATGGCGAGGGTGACGGTGAGAAGCGGGAGGGCACGTTCAATCTTCATAGCTATGCCCCGCTTTCAAACCTGCGCGCACACGGTGTGCGATTTTGAGGAATGCCGGCGTTTCGCGGATGTCCAAATTGCGTTGCTGCGGCAGATCAGACTCAATCACATCAATGATGCGACCAGGCCTTGGGCTCATCACCACAATCTCGGTGGAGAGGAACACCGCCTCAGGAATGGAATGGGTCACAAAAATAATCGTCTTCTTGGTGCGGTCCCACAATTCCAAAAGCTGCTGATTGAGCTTATCGCGCACAATTTCATCCAGCGCACCGAAGGGCTCGTCCATCAGCAACAGTTTTGGATCAAAAGCCAATGCGCGGGCGATGGAAACGCGCTGCTGCATTCCCCCAGAGAGTTGCCAGGGAAATTTTTCTTCGAAACCTTTCAGATTGACCAATTCTAAGTTGCGCGCAACCCGGCCTGCCACATCATCAAGCCCCATCACTTCCAGCGGCAGGGCTACATTGTCTTTCACCTTGCGCCACGGCAACAGAGCAGGCGCTTGAAACACATAGCCATAGGCGCGCGCCAGTCGCGCCTGCTCAGCGCTCATGCCATTCACCTGCAAGGTGCCAGAGCTGGGGGTTTCAAGATTGGCGATCGCACGCAGCAACGTGGTTTTGCCGCAGCCTGAAGGGCCAATCAACGAGACAAACTCGCCTTCTCTAATATCCAAGTTGATATTCGAAAGCGCCTCAACAGCACCATCACCCGTTTGAAAGGTAAGCCCCAGTTCGCGTGCAAGGATAACTGCGCCTGACAAAATGCCCTGTCTTTTCTTCTTCGTCTTAAAAAAGCTAACAAATCTTGACTAAGTGATCAAGAAATAACCGGGCCTGCGAGGTCAATATTTGAGATAGAACAAAACCAGCAACCGCGTTTTCAGGGGCATGAATCTGGCAGTTGATGAGGCAAATTGAAAAACTGGTGCCGCTTAGGTGACACGAACACCTGACCCCCTGCACGGAGAACAAACATCGACCATAACGCACAGGTTCAGCTCTAACAAGCGCCGCCGCAGTATGGCGGTACTTTATTTACAACTGCGGAAATTAAATATCGGCAGTATGTTCCATAATAGAATTATTACCGTTGAATCGCTCAAGTACTTTGCAAGTGTCGTTCAACTGCTCTTCGAGGATAAGTTTTTGCTCGCTTAGGTGGTTCAGATGTTCTCGCAAGGATTTCTCGATAAACTGGATCCCCTCTTCGCCATCACCAGCAAGAGACAGGGACTTAATGCTTGCAATACTTACGCCCAATTTCCGCATTGCAAGAACAACACTCAGGCGTTCGATATCAGTTTTCAAATAGGTTCGGAAGTTCCCATGCCTCAGAGGTTTCAAGAGACCAACACGTTCATAGAATCGGATCGTTTTTGGATTTACGCCCAATTTTTTGGCCAGCTCGCCAATGAAAAGGAAATCCAGACTTACGTTTGGCTTCGACGTCCGCGCCGATGCACTCCCGCTCATAAATTCAAAAAATTCCTGCGCATTTTTCATGATCGTGACCTTCAATAAAATTCACATGTTCAAAAGGTGATTTTTTTACGTCAACGCACAGCAGGCTTTGGAGCATAATTTTGACGAAACACTGGCGTTCACTGAAGATCTATGCCGCGAGCTAATACAAACTGACTGCCGAAAGGTAGGAAAGCCTGAAATATTGAATAGCCCTGAAGAAACTCGAGAGCTTTCCTTGTTCTCTCTGGCATTCAGACTTGTTCTGGCTAGAGCGAACTCTACCTGCTTCCACTCTACGTGCAGTTTTGCATGTTACAACTGCTAATTTTAGCAGAACGCTGTTACTATTTTAAGTTAAAGTTGGTTCAGTCATCACGTTCATTCAGTGGATTTTCTGTGTTGTTGTATTGCTCATGCTGGCTCCTTCTTCTCAAGAATTGGAGCCCCCAGCAATCCCGGGGCGGTTCGGTCAGCCGTTGATCACGATCAGATTAAACCAGAGATTGCTTGTACATGACTGCATTTTTGGTATCACTTATTTCAATCAAAAAGTTATTTTTAGATAAAATACAACTTTTAGTATAATTTTGAATGGATATCCTTTGAGAATCAATAGTTCTATTCAAACTTTCAGCGGGTCAAAACAATCGGAAGTGGCGTTGTCGAGCAGCTTGCTGATTAAAGAGACGTGCCTGCTCTTCGGCTTAGATAGTGCCTACTATCTCTGTGTAGATATGCCGAAAGTGACTAACCAGCAAAGCTTTCAACACGTCTTTCATTCAGCTGAAAATATCCACACAACCGAGACCGCTAAGCGCGTTGAAGCAAACGTGATGAGAGATAAATCAGATAACATTTTGGATTACTTGCACCTGTTCGGGCCGAGGATAACTGGTGGGTCAGTTGGTCAACCGCAAAGTATCAGTTCCACATCGATCTTGACGAAAGGCATACTCGGTGAAACCAACATATTGATACTTTTGGCGAACCAGTCGGAACTTGAATGGCGGCGGCTTAAGCAAAGTCAATCGCATGAGTTGAATGTAATCGGTGAATACTTTCATCACATCACGCTGCGTGTGCTTGCGAGTGCGAGTGACGAGTTTGAATGTAATTTAACCCGCAGAGAAATCGAAGTCTTAAGATGGTCAGGCGTTGGCAAGACTTACAAGGATATTGCATCACAGCTTGGGATATCGAGTCGGACAGTCCGTTTCTTTCTTGAAAATGCCCGACAAAAATTGGGTTGTACGAACACGACCCATGCCGTGTCAGACGCGATGCGCCGCGGATTGATCTGAGTTCCTTTGGCTTTCATTGCGCGGTCTGAGCCTCGATCAGAAAGCAGAAATTCGACACAAAAATTTAACGTCCAATCCCTGCCAAGGCCGAACACAAGTTCGGGACAAGGCCGAATGATCACCCGGAAAAATCGGGTCGAGCCTTGACACAGAAGGTCATACCGATCGCTTTTAATATTTAGCCAAACTGCCAGGTTGTCCCGCGAAATCACATCTTTTGCAGACCGACATTCATTGTCGAAAGCTCTTATTGTCCAACGTGCCTAGCCAACTCGGTTGTTTGAGCGGTGACCCAAGGGATCGCTTTGAGATTAGGTATTATATTTTCATGCCGTGCATCCGGCCTGCCCAATGCTAAAGCATAGATCGGAGCGTGGGTCATTCGCTTTAGTCCGAACTTGATGTTGATCTTGGTATGGGAAAGCGCGGCGGTGGGGCAAGCTGACAGCGCATTTCCTGTCGCCGCGAGCATAATATTTTGTCCAATGTGTCCCGCTTCAATGAGCATCACGCGATAGGCGTTGCTATCAGGATATTTCCACATGGTGCGTTCCATGATAGCCACAAGAAAAATGATCGCTGGCATGTCATTGGCCCAGTCTTGATCGGCAACCAGCGATCCCGCGGCCTTCATTTTGCCGCGCTTGAGAAGCTTTAACTTTCCATCGCACGCTGAGAAATGATAGAATCCAGCTTCTAGTCCTTCGATCCGTTGTACACATATATATGCTTCATACGGATTCCGCGCTCCTCCCGAAGGCGTCATTTTAAGCGGCAAAGTGCAAACATCGGTTTTGACGAATCCAGTTATGCCCAGCCCGGCGAACAAGCAGTCAATCAATTGATCTTTGCTTGGTGCGTCTTTGGTAACAGTGCGAACCGTGCGACGCATTGCCATAAGGTTGATGAGGTTCGAAATATTTGATGGTGCGTCGCTGCGCTCTATCAGAGCACCAGTTCGATCTTGCCAATAAAGAGCCGGTGGAGGAGCGCTCTTTGTTTTTGTCAGCTGCCGCTTTTTTGAATCCTGCAGAGTCATGAACTTGCTGTCAAAAGTTGCAAAATGTAGAATTGCCGCTGCGGGCCCCATCTGCCAACTCTCGACAAATTCGTCTTGTAT